>ENA-OQKD01000010-OQKD01000010.1-human-gut-metagenome-genome-assembly--contig:-NODE-10-length-49160-cov-4.271654_pt1 | contig 49160 bp, 48 predicted proteins | sample MGYA00242775_ERZ504792 | MGnify/ENA primary metagenome ERZ504792 (study PRJEB26092, sample SAMD00036401) | human gut metagenome | host: Homo sapiens | study: EMG produced TPA metagenomics assembly of...
TTTTTCTTTGAGAAGCTCACGGGCGGACAGTACAAAGCCGGTTGCCTGCCTGATCTACATCGATCACTTGAACTTCCACATCTTTGAGCAGGTAAGTCTCCAGATCTTCAATGTAAGAAGGGAGAGTTTGGATGCCGGAATAAATCCGCGCAGTCCTTCTACCATGGCAATGGCACCGCCATTTACGATTCCTTCGATCTTAACAGGGAGGATCGTTTCTTTTCCATATATTCCAAAACCCTGTTCCATGGATTGGCATCGTCAAAATGATCTTCGTAATCAGCCATTGTCTCTGTGTGTCCTTCGTTTGTCAGTAATTCTTCTGTTCTTAATTCTTCGCTCATCGCTGCACCTCGACTTTCTAAAACTTTAAAACAAAAATCTCTTAAAACAGAAGATTTTTGCTTTGCATTAAAGACAGTATAGCATATGTTTTATCAAAAAGACACGGAATCTTGAAATTTGGGTTGACGAAATCTGGAAAAAATGGCAAGCTACATATAGGTTACTGTTCACACCCAATAACCATTATAGAAGAAAATAAGCAAAGGAAGTTTGGATTGATATGAATAACGGAGTGAGTAATAATAAAGTGTATGTAGTAGGGCATAAAAATCCAGATACAGATTCCATTTGTTCTGCGATCGCCTATGCTAATTTGAAATCTAAGATCACGGGAGAAGATTATAGTCCAAGGAGAGCGGGGCAGCTCAATGAAGAGACGCAGTATGTGCTGGATCATTTTCAGGTTGAGGCACCGAAGCTGTTGTCGGACTTAAGAGTGCAGGTCAAAGATGTAGAACTGCGCAACATTGAAGGAATCAAGGGAAGTGTTTCCATCAAGAGTGCGTGGAAATCTATGAAAGAGCTGAATATCAAGACGCTTCCTGTGACAAGGGACAGCAAACTGGAAGGTCTGATCACCATTGGAGATATCGCGACTTCTTACATGGATGTGTATGACAGCGGGATTCTCTCCAAAGCAAGGACACAGTACAGGAATATTGCATCGACCATTGATGGAACCATCATTGCAGGAAATCCACACAGCTATGTGTTGAACGGAAAAGTCGGGATTCTTGCATCAAGCCGAAAGCTGATGTCAGAATTTGTGGAAGAAAATGATCTGGTGATCTTAGGAGACCGCCAGGAGGCACAGCAGCATGCCGTCGATTTGAATGTGAGTTGTATGGTGGTATGTAACGGAGCACGTGTAGGAGAAGAGATTTTAAAACAGGCAGAAGAAAAAGAAATCGTGATCATTTCTTCTCCGCATGATGCATTCACTGTCGCACGTCTGATCAACCAGAGTATTCCGGTGAAGCAGTTTATGACAAGAGAAGGAATCGTTTCTTTCCAGATGGATGACTATGTGGATGATGTCAAAGATGTGATGGCACGCAGGAGATTCCGTGACTTCCCGATCCTGGATGAGGCAGGTGATTTCCTGGGATTCATTTCCAGAAGAAGATTGCTCAACAGCCGCAGAAAACAGGTGATCCTGGTGGATCACAATGAAAAAAATCAGGCAGTGGACGGTGTGGAAGAAGCAGAGGTTCTGGAAATCATAGATCATCACCGTCTGAGCAGTATTGAAACGATGGGGCCGGTATTTTTCCGAAATCAGCCGGTTGGATGTACCGCTACGATCGTTTACCAGATGTATCAGGAAGAGGGAGTAGAAGTAGAGCCGGTGATCGCATCACTCCTTTGCTCGGCGATCATTTCCGATACCCTGATGTTTCGGTCTCCGACTTGTACACCGTTGGATGAAAGATCTGCGAGGAAACTGGCAGAGATCGCAGGGATTGATATTGAGAAGCTGGCACTGGAGATGTTTAATGCAGGAAGTAATCTGAAAGGAAAAACAGCAGAAGAAATCTGTTTCCTGGATTTCAAACAGTTTACAGTCAACGATATCAACTTTGGAGTTGGTCAGATCAGCTCTATGAGCGCAGAAGAGCTGCGTGAGATCAAAACAGAAGTATCCGCTTATCTGGAACAGGCAAGAAAGACACAGGGGCTGGATATGATCTTCTTTATGCTGACCAATATTGTCGCAGAATCTTCAGAACTTTTATGCGCCGGAAACGGAGCAAGAGAAAAGATGATCTCTGCGTTTGATCTGAAAGGAAATCCGGAGATGATCGAGCTAAAGGGTGTGGTGTCCAGAAAGAAACAGCTTGTACCGACACTGGTTTCGGCACTGCAGCAGTAGAAGGAGCAAAAAATGGGAAAACAAGTATGGAAAGCCGGGAATATGGTATATCCACTCCCGGCAGTGATGGTGAGTACGGCGGACAAGTCCGGAAAGAGCAATATTCTGACGATCGCATGGACGGGCACGATTTGCACCAATCCGGCAATGGTTTATATTTCCGTCCGTCCGGAGCGATATTCGTATCATATGTTAAAAGAGAGCGGAGAATTTGTTATCAATCTGACCACGGAGCAGCTTGCAAAAGCAACCGATTATTGCGGAGTACGTTCTGGAAAGGATGTGGACAAATGGAAAGAGGCACATCTGACACCGGCAAAAGCAGAAAAGCTTCGGTATGCACCGGTGATTGAAGAGTGTCCGGTCAATATCGAATGTAAAGTTACAGAAGTGAAAGAACTTGGAAGCCACCATATGTTTCTGGCGGAAGTTCTGGCAGTACAGATTGATGAGCAGTATTTGAATGAAAAGAATAAGTTTGAGCTGAATAAGACAGGGCTGATGGCATATTCGCATGGAGAGTATCTGTCTCTCGGGAAGAAGATCGGGACATTTGGGTACAGTGTGAAAAAGAAAAAGACGAAACATAAGAAAAAGAAAAAGTAAGAAAAAGAACATCCCCGTGGAAGCAAAGTATGAAAACTTTTGAGTTCTGCGGAGATGTTCTTTTTAGTCACTGTTTCCCGAAATCTATTTTATAAAGTCTCAACAAATCTGTCAAATGCAGCGAGTCCTTCGTCTGTGCATTTGTAAACACCGGCATCTTCCAGGACCTGACAGAAGACCTTTCCGACTTCCTGTTCCAGAATATGCGTGACATTTTCTGCGTTGATCTCCGGATAGGACGGTAGGAAACTTTCGGTCCAGTCCGCGTGCTTTGCAATGGTCTCATTGCTTCTGATGTCTTTTTTCTCAAGAATATAAGTCTTTAACAGCTCCAGCTCATCTTTGAGACGTGCAGGGAGTACAGCAAGCCCCATGACTTCGATCAGACCGATATTTTCTTTTTTGATATGATGCAGTTCTTTGTGAGGATGGTATACTCCGAGCGGATGTTCCTCTGTGGTAATGTTGTTTCTCAAAGTCAGATCCAGCTCATATTTTCCATCCCGCATTCTGGCGATCGGCGTGATCGTATTGTGAGGCTGTCCGTCTGTTTCAGCAAAAATGAAAGCAGCGTCATCTGTATATCCTCGCCATGCCTGCAGAATGTGGTCTGCAAGGTCGATCACTCTGGTCACATCCTCAGACTGCAGACGGATCACAGAGAGCGGCCATTTTACGATGCCTGCTGTGACATCTTCAAAGCCCTTGACAGTAAACTCCTGGATGACAGGCGCTTTTTCCATGGCAAAGGTATAATGTCCGCCCTGGAAGTGGTCATGGCTTAAAATAGAACCGCCTACGATCGGAAGATCTGCATTGGATCCGAGGAAATAGTGCGGGAACTGTTTGATAAAATCAAACAGCTTGACAAAGGTCTGGCGCTCGATCTTCATCGGAGTATGTTCTCCGTTGAACACGATACAGTGCTCATTGTAGTAGACATAAGGAGAATACTGGAATCCCCACTTGCTGTCATTGACCGTGATCGGAATGATGCGGTGATTCTCTCTGGCCGGGTGATCGAGGCGTCCGGCATACCCTTCGTTCTCCATACAGAGCTGACATTTCGGGTAAGCCGAAACAGAAGCATTGCGCGCAGCGGCAATGGCTTTCGGATCTTTTTCCGGTTTGGACAGATTGATGGTAATATCCAGTGTTCCGTAGTCTGTGTCTACAGTCCATCTGCGGTCCTTTTTGATCCGGTACCGGCGGATGTAATCGCTGTCCTGACTGAACTTGTAATAAAACTGAGTGGCGGATTCCGGAGATTCCTGATAATGTCTCCAGAAATCGTTCTGAACCTGAGCCGGACGCGGCAGCAGGCAGTTCATCAGTCTGGTGTCGAACAGATCACGATAGCCAATGCTGTCTTCAATGATGCCGCGTGTAACAGCCTCCTTAAGGAGGTCGGCGAGGATGTCTTCCAGCACAAGATCTGTCAGATCACAGGAGACATCTTCCCAGTTGTCTTCATGGAATACATCCAAAAGTAAGTTTATAGTGTAAATACGTTCACATTCCGGAGTCAGTCCGGTATCAATCCCGTACTGTACCAGTTTTTTGATAGATTCATATAGCATGGATAAATTCCTTCTTTCTTAGAGAGTCTCCAGTTTCTGTGCACCGCTTCCGATATCAACGGTGTAGAATTCGGCTTCGTGTCCGACCTTTTCTTTATATGCAGGTCCGATAGTATTGATGAAAGTATCGACAGCGTCAATTTTTACGATACTTACGGTACATCCGCCGAATCCGCCCCCTGTGATCGGGAACCTACAACACCCGGAATCTGCCATGCAAGATCGACCAGGATATCGATCTCTTCACAGGATACTGCGTAATCATCTCTTAAAGAGATGTGGGACTGATTCATCAGTTCGCCGAAACGCTCGATGTTGCCTGCTTTTAATGCAGATACTGCTTCGATGGTACGCTGGTTTTCATAAACTGCGTGTTTCGCACGTTTCTGCTCTACAGGATCCGTGATCACTTCTTTGAATTTTTCAAAGGTATCGATGTCCAGATCACCAAGAGCGTTGATATCCAGTTCTTCCTGAAGAAGAGAGAGCGCATGGCTGCATTCCTGACGTCTCTGGTTGTACTGAGAGTCAACAAGACTGTGTTTTACCTTACTGTTTGTGATGATGATCTTGGCGTCTTCCAGTTCTACCGGTGCATACTCATAGGAGAGTGTGCCGGTATCCAAAAAGATCGCGCAGTCTTTTTTGCCCATGGCAACTGCAAACTGATCCATGATTCCGCAGTTGCATCCGTTGAAGTTGTTCTCAGAGTACTGTCCGATCAGTGCGATGTCGGTCATGCTTAAGGCATCAAATCCGCAGAGATCTTTTGCGATTACTCCGGTCAGAACTTCCAGGGATGCGGAAGAGGACAAACCGGAACCGTTCGGAATATTTCCGTAGATCACAAGATCCATTCCACAGTCTACAGAGTATCCTTTTTCTTTTAATGCCCAGAGAACTCCAAGCGGATAGTTTGCCCAGTTGTATTCCGGCTTGTTGGTCAGATCGTCAAGAGTGGCAGTGATCACACCGAGATGATCCAGATTCATAGAATAGAGACGCAAGATACGGTCACTGCGCTTTTTGGCGATTCCGTATGTACCAAGTGTCAGCGCACATGGAAATACGTGTCCTCCATTGTAATCTGTGTGTTCTCCGATCAGATTCACGCGTCCCGGAGAGAAATAAAAACCGGCATCTTCTGTGCTGCCGAAAAGTTCTTCAAATTTTTTCATCAAACGTTCTTTCATGATGTTGATTCCTCACTTTCCATAGAGACTGAGTATTTTTACAAGTTTATTATAAAAATCAGACTGAAAAAAGTCTATAAAAAATACGTGCATATATATGGAATTATGTTGTATAATAGAGGCGAAGAACAGATTTGGGGAAAGGAAAGAAGAGCGTGGAACAGACATACAAATACTCCTATAAAGTAGGAGATAATCTTCTGAGTTCTCTTTCCGTTTATAATGTGGGATATCAGCAGTGCGGACCGGAGCAGCAGTGGGGACCGGGAATCCGGGATCATTATTGTATCCACCATATTATTTCGGGAAAGGGGACCTATGTGGCAGATAAAAAAGTATATCATCTGGGAGAGGGAGACAGTTTTATTCTGTATCCGGATACAGAGGTCAAGTATTATGCAGATCCGGATGATCCGTGGGAGTACGCATGGGCAGGATTTATGGGAACCGATGCGGCTGTGATGGTACGGGCAACTGATTTTGCGAGAAAACGGCCGGTGATCGGAAGGGATAAGATTCCGGGAGATTTGATCTGGCGGCAGCTGGAGCAGATCTATCAGGTGAGAGGAACGACATATGAAGCGGCAGCAGCTATGACAGGAGCTCTTTATACCATGCTGTCCGTGTTTATTCACTATGCGGAAAAAGAAGAGAAAAAAGACGACCTCCGGCAGGTTTATGTGGAGCGGGCAAAGGATTATATTGCATCCAGTTACTCCTATCCGATCACGGTGGAGGATGTAGCGGATTATACGGGGATCAGCAGAAGTTATCTCTTTCGTGCATTTCAAGCATATCAGAAGCAGTCCCCAAAAGAATATCTGACGGAATATCGAATCCGTCAGGCATGCCATCTTCTCAGGGAGACCGGGCTTTCCGTTGCATCCATTGCGTATTCGGTAGGATTTGAAGATAATCTGTATTTTTCCAAGGCATTCAAAAAGAAGATGCAGATGAGTCCGTCCCAGTACCGGAAGAATCACATGCCATAAATTCAGGAAAAGCCGCATATACTGGCAATAACGAGAAAAAAGGATTGTGAGTCAATTGCGTTGGAAATGGATGGGGAGAGTGCTAACAGTTACCTATGTTTTTTTGTTGCTGGGGATTCAGCCGTTTGTGGATATTCCGGCAGAGAGGGAAGTACAGTCTGTGAGTGCGGATGTGGAGCAGACAGAAGAAATCAGACCAAAGATCGCACTGACTTTTGATGACGGACCGAGTGCAGCGTATACAGAGAAACTTCTGGACGGGCTGAGAGAGCGGGATGTGCATGCTACGTTTTTCCTGATCGGAGAGAATATTGAAAAAGGCGACAATGCTCTGCTGGTGAGGCAGATGGCAAGAGACGGACATCTGATCGGAAATCACACGTATCATCATGTTCAGCTGACGAAGATCAAAGAAGAGGAAGCGCTCAAAGAGCTGGAGGAGACGAACCGTCTGATCGAGAAGATTACGGGAAATCCGGTAGAATATGTAAGACCTCCTTTCGGAGAATTTCCAAAGGGACTTTCCGGAAAAATTTCCATGATTCCGGTTATGTGGACAGTGGATCCGCTGGACTGGTCTGTAAAAGATACAGAGAAAATTGTCAGCAAAGTAGTGACGCAGGCAAAAGAAAATGATATGATTCTGTTACATGACTGTTACGGAACCTCTGTGGAGGCGGCCTTGCAGATCATAGACAGACTGAAAGAAAAAGGATTTGAATTTGTGACGGCAGACAGATTGCTTCTGCCTTAGAAATAGAGGAGATATATTAGATGAATGAATATTCCAGAACAGAACTTTTGATCGGAGAAGAGGGGATGGGGAGACTTAAGCAGGCGACTGTCATGGTATTTGGTGTCGGCGGCGTAGGCTCTCACTGTATTGAGGCACTTGCAAGAAGCGGTGTGGGCAGGCTGATCCTGATCGATAATGACAAGGTTTCTCTGACGAACATCAACCGGCAGTCGATCGCATATCACAGTACCATCGGACGGATGAAGACGGAAGTGATGCGGGAGCGGATCCGGGATATCAATCCGGAGATTGTTGTAAAGACTTATGAGACCTTTGTACTGCCGGATAATGTGGAGGAATTGTTTGAAGAAACTCCGGATTATATCATTGATGCCATCGATACGGTAACGGCAAAGCTGGCGATCGCGGAACTGGCGCAGAGAAGGGAGATCCCACTGATCAGCAGTATGGGAACCGGCAACAAGCTGCATCCGGAACTGTTTGAAATCACAGACCTGTCAAAGACCAGTATGTGTCCGCTCTGCAAAGTGATGCGGCGGGAACTGAAAACAAGAGGGATTCGACATCTGAAAGTATTGTATTCACCGGAAAAACCAGTCGATACGTCCGGACGTGAGACCGGAGAGGACAAAGGAGCCCGCCGTATACTTCCGGGCAGCATTTCCTTTGTACCGCCGGTGGCAGGGCTTTTGATCGCAGGAGAGGTCATCCGCGAGATCAGCGGTGTCTGAAATATACAGAAGCCGGCAGGAGGAAGAGTATGGATTTATTTGATTATATGAGAGAAAAAACACAGGAACAGGAATCTCCCCTGGCATCCAGAATGCGTCCGCAGATGTTGGAAGAAGTAGTGGGACAGCAGCATATTATAGGGAAAGACAAGCTTTTGTATCGTGCGATCAAGGCGGATAAGCTGGGATCGATCATTTTTTACGGACCTCCGGGAACGGGAAAGACGACTCTTGCAAAGGTGATCGCACATACGACCAGTGCGGAGTTCAAGCAGATCAATGCCACAGTAGCGGGAAAAAAAGATATGGAGCAGGTGGTAAATGAAGCGAAAGAACTGCTCGGAATGTATCGCAAAAAAACGATCCTGTTTATTGACGAGATCCACAGATTTAACAAGGGACAGCAGGACTATCTGCTTCCATTCGTGGAGGACGGTACCATTACCTTGATCGGAGCAACAACGGAAAATCCGTATTTTGAAGTCAATGGTGCGTTGATTTCCCGATCCAGTGTATTTGAATTAAAATCTCTGGAGAAAGAAGATATTCGCACTCTGTTGAAACGTGCGGTTTATGATGAGAATAAGGGAATGGGAAGTTTTCATGCAGAAATCGACGAGGATGCGCTGGAGTTTCTGGCAGATGTATCCGGCGGAGATGCAAGAAGTGCGCTCAATGCCATTGAGCTTGGTGTTTTGACGACAGAGCGCAGTGAGGACGGCAAGATTCATATTACGCTGGATGTGGCGTCAGAATGTATTCAAAAGCGGGTTGTGCGCTATGATAAGGGCGGAGACAATCATTATGATACGATTTCCGCATTTATCAAAAGTATGCGGGGATCTGATCCCGATGCTGCAGTGTATTATCTGGCAAAAATGCTGTATGCAGGAGAAGATATCAAATTTATTGCCCGCAGGATCATGATCTGTGCAGCAGAGGATGTGGGAAATGCAGATCCTGTGGCACTCACGGTGGCTGTCTCCGCAGCACAGGCAGTGGAGCGGATCGGGATGCCGGAGGCACAGATTATTTTATCGCAGGCAGTACTGTATGTGGCGACTGCGCCAAAAAGTAATTCGGCGGTCAATGCGATTTTTGCGGCAAATGAAAATGTACGGCAATATAAGACCACGGTTCCGTCACATCTGCAGGATGCACATTACAAGGGTTCTAAAAATCTGGGACATGGGATCGGATATAAATATGCACATGACTATCCGAATCATTATGTAGAACAGCAGTATCTTCCGGATGAAATCAAAAACGCCAGGTTCTACGAACCCGGCGATCTTGGCTATGAAAAACAGATCAAAGAGCATTTACAAAAGCTTCGTGAGCAGTAGGGTATAGATATCCTGGCTCTGGGAAGCCCAGTTTCCGGCAATGGCTTCAGCTTCTGATTCGGTAGGAACCGTGAGTTTCAGATCGATCAGGCTGAAGCCGTTTTCTACAATCTGACAGCAGACCTCATATTCATGGTTGGTGTTCAGATAGTAGTCGGACTTGACAGAAACCTCTTCTTTCAGATCATACTTCTTTTCTTTGAGAAATTCATCAATATCCCGCTGAATGGCAGGGGAAATCTTGTTTTTAAAGTATTGGATGGTGTCCAGACCGTTGTCTGTCAGATGATACAGAGTACGGTTGTGTGTCGTTTCCACGCGGAGCAGTCCGGAATGTTCCATTTCAGCGAGTGTTTCCTGAAGCTTAAAATAAGTTGTGTATTCTTTTTCCAGAATAAATTCGGAAATCTGTGAAGTTGTCAATGGAAAATCCACTTTATCCAGCATGCACAATACGATCAGTTTATACAGTGTATAAGTTTCAGACATAGTACTCCTTTCCCTGCCAGATATCCTGTTCTTTCAGGTGGCTGTGAAGCTGATTTAATACGGTTCTTTTATTGCTTGTCCAAAGAGGGGCGATCAAAAGGTCTTTCGGTCCGTCTCCGGTCAGGCGATGAATCACGATCTCTGGATTCAAATGTGCGATACAGGTGCCGAGAAACTGAATATAATCCTGCATATCGGGAATATAAAAGGGGTGTTTTTCATAGTCGGCTGCAAGGTCTGTGTGGGTTAAGACATGGAGCAGCTGCAGTTTGATCCCCTGAATATCCATATGATTGAGATAGTGGATCGTATCCAGCATATCGTCTTTCGTCTCACCCGGCAGATACAGAATCGTATGAACAATTACCGTGATGCCGATGGCACGAAGTTCTTTTACTGCCTGTTCAAATACTGAAAGCTCATATCCGCGCCGGATGTAGGCGCTGGTTTCGGGATGGATGGTCTGCAATCCCAGCTCCACCCAGACAGGTTTGATCTGGTTGATCTCATCGAGCAGTGCGAGGACATCTGCTCCCAGACAATCCGGTCTGGTGGCAATGGAGAGAATCTTCACCTCCGGATCAGCAATGGCTTCCATATAAAGGGCGCGAAGTGTTTCCACCGGCGCATAAGTGTTCGTAAATGCCTGAAAATAGGCAATATAAGAGTGCACCGGACGTTTGGAAGAAATATCTGCTTTTCCCTGTCTTATCTGTTCGGCGATGGAAAGTCTGGCAGAGCCGGCAAAATCGCCGGAACCCTGGGAACTGCAGAAGATGCAGCCCCCTGTTCCGACATGACCGTCACGGTTTGGACAGGTCATGCCGCCGTTTAAGGCGATTTTGTAAACTTTTTCTTTGAACATCTGTTTTAATTCATAATCCAGAGAGTGGTATCTTTTTTCACCCCAGCGCATGATCAGATCAGTTCCTTTACCGCTTTGCTGACTACGTCGGCAACACGGGAATCAAATGCTTCCGGAAGAATATTGTTTTCATTGAGTTCTTCATCAGAAACAAGACTTGCAATGGCATTGGCTGTAGCAAGTTTCATCTCTTCCGTGATCTGTGTGGCGCGCCCTTCCAGCGCCCCTTTGAAAATTCCCGGGAAAGCGACAACGTTATTGACCTGATTTGGAAAATCAGAGCGTCCGGTTCCAACAACGCGTGCACCCGCTTCTTTTGCAAGATCCGGCATGATCTCCGGCACCGGATTTGCCATGGCAAAGAGTATGGCGTCGGAATTCATGGATGCGACCATCTCTTTTGTGACGATACCAGGAGCAGAGACACCGACGAAAATGTCAGCTCCACACATGGCATCTGTAAGAGAACCGGTTTTGTTTTCCAGGTTTGTCACTTCTGTCATCTTTTTCTGCATCCAGTTCAGGTTCGGTGATGCGCTGCTGATGATTCCGTTGATATCACACATTGTAATATGTTCAAATCCGTAGGTCAGAAGCAGTTTTGTGATGGCAACTCCGGCAGAACCTGCACCGTTTACGACAACGCGGCAGTCTTCTTTCTTCTTTCCGGTAACTTTGAGAGCATTGATGATACCGGCAAGGACAACAATGGCAGTTCCGTGCTGGTCATCATGAAAGACAGGGATGTCCAGAAGCTCTTTTAAGCGCTCTTCGATCTCAAAACAACGCGGTGCAGAAATATCTTCCAGATTGATTCCGCCAAATGCAGGTGCAATGTTGACAACGGTTTTGATAATCTCTTCTGTATCCTGCGTGTCAAGGCAGATCGGAACGGCATTGACACCGCCGAATTCTTTGAAAAGAACTGCTTTTCCTTCCATAACAGGCATGGCTGCCAGGGCTCCGATATTGCCAAGTCCCAGAACCGCACTTCCGTCAGAAACTACGGCTACGGTGTTGGATTTGATTGTATATTTGTAAGCAGCTTCCGGATCTTTTGCGATCACCTTACAAGGCTCGGCTACACCCGGTGTGTAAGCAATTGCCAGATCTTCTCTGGAATTGACATGTGCTTTGGCTGCAGTTTCCAGTTTTCCGTTCCACTGTTCGTGCATCTGTAATGCTTTTTCGCTGTTTGTCATAGTTTTTACCTCGCTGATTCTTAGATTTCCTGTGCAGAACACATTCTTCCATAATCATAACACTGTTAAGGAAACGGTGCAAGATTTCAAAAAAAACTTTCTTTTTTGGAAAAGATGCGCTATAATAAAAAAACAAACTTTACAAAATTGTTCAAGTTAAGTCAGTTCAGACAAAGATCCCCAAGAGATTGAAAGTAAAATGAATAAATGAAAAGTGAATTTTGAGAAAGGCAGGTAATTATGACAAGAGAAAAATATGAATCGTTACCGCTCGCTACATTGCGGGAATTGGCAAAGGCAAGAAAGATGAAAGGAATTTCCACTTTAAAAAAACGGAGATCTGATCGAAGCAATGCTGGCGCAGGATGACAAAGAGAAACAGGAAGAGGCCAACGCACAGGCAAAAGAAGAAGTGAAAGAGAAAAAAGAGGGAACGGATATCGAACAGCTTGACAGCGGGCGTACTGCAAACGGAATTTTAGAGGTACTTCCGGACGGGTATGGGTTTATCCGGTGTGAAAACTATCTTCCGGGTGAAAATGATGTATATGTGTCACCATCTCAGATCCGGCGCTTCAATTTGAAGACAGGAGATATCATCACAGGAAATACAAGGATTAAAACACAGTCTGAAAAATTCAGTGCACTTTTGTACGTATCGACCATCAATGGGCTGCGTCCGGCAGAAGCAGTAAAGCGCCATAATTTTGAAGATCTGACTCCGATTTTCCCGAATCAGAGGATTTCTCTGGAAACACCCGGAGCAACGACTGCAATGCGGATCGTAGATTTGCTCTCTCCGATCGGAAAAGGGCAGAGAGGAATGATCGTATCACCTCCGAAAGCCGGTAAGACAACCCTTCTCAAAGAAGTGGCACTCTCTGTTCAGAAAAGAGAGCCGGACATGCATCTTCTGATTCTTCTGATCGATGAACGTCCGGAGGAGGTAACCGATATCAGGGAAGCAATCGCGGGACCAAATGTGGAAGTAATCTACTCTACATTTGACGAGCTGCCGGAACATCATAAGAGAGTATCCGAGATGGTGATCGAGCGTGCGAAGCGTCTGGTAGAGCATGGAAAAGATGTTATGATCCTGTTAGACAGTATCACCCGTCTGGCAAGAGCGTACAATCTGACTGTGCCGCCGTCAGGAAGAACCTTGTCCGGTGGTCTTGATCCGGCTGCACTGCATATGCCGAAGCGGTTTTTCGGTGCGGCAAGAAATATGCGTGAGGGCGGAAGTCTTACGATCCTGGCAACAGCACTTGTGGAAACGGGAAGCAAGATGGATGATGTTGTTTATGAAGAATTTAAGGGAACCGGTAACATGGAGCTGGTGCTGGATCGAAAACTTCAGGAGAAGAGAGTGTTCCCGGCGATCGATATTCCGAAATCCGGAACCAGAAGAGAAGATCTGCTGCTTAATAAAGAAGAGCAGGATGCAGTTTATATCATCCGAAAGGCAATGAATGGCATGAAAGCAGATGAAGCAGTGGACAATCTGCTGAATATGTTCTCGCGGACAAGAACGAATGCCGAGCTGGTGCAGACAGTAATTCGTCAAAAATTTATCTAAAATCACTCTTGTACGAAAGAAAATACTTGATTCTGACTCACAAAACAGATATTATATTCTGGTTGGTGTCCTGCAAAATGTGACAAAATGCGGGATGTTCAAGAATACTTGAATGATGAGAAACTGAGGAGGAAATCAAGATGTTTCGTGAAGAAATTGACATGGCAGGAAATGCAGCCAAAAAGAAAATCCAGTTCCTGCGGCAGCAGACAGGGGCATACTTCGTCTCAGCAATGCTGGCGGGAATGTTTGTTGGATTTGGCGTTCTTCTGGCATTTACAGCAGGTGGAATGTTAAAAGAAGGCGGTGTGCCGGGTGTGAAGTTTATTATGGGAGGCTGCTTTGGCGTTGCCCTCAGTCTGGTTTTGATGGCAGGAGCAGAGCTCTTTACAGGAAGTAATTTTGTGATGGCTGTTGGGATGTTTCAGAAGAAAGTGACATTTCAGGATTCTGTGACAGTGTGGGTGACCTGCTGGCTCGGGAATCTGGCAGGCTCTGTTCTGGTAGCAGGAATGTACTCTCTGACAGGACTCTGTACAGGAAGCGTACAGGCGATCATGGCAGATACTACAGCGATGAAGATGTCTGTAGAACCGCTGCCGCTGTTTATGCGGGCAATACTCTGTAATATCTTAGTATGTCTGGCAGTGTGGTGCGGAATTAAAATGAAAACAGAAACAGGAAAGCTGATTATGACGTTCTGGTGTCTGATCACATTTTTTACAGCAGGATTTGAACATAGTGTGGCAAATATGTCTCTGATGATGATCGGTCTTTTGAATCCGGCACAGTACGATATCAGCATCGGCGGATATGCCTATAATCTGGCTGTTGTAACCATTGGAAATATGGTGGGCGGTATTTTGTTCCTGGCAGTTCCGTATTTCCTGATTGGAAAAGAAAAAGCAGCAAAAAATTAAAAATTGAAAAAGATAAAGTTTTCTTATTGAAAAAACTTGCAAAACAGAAAAAACTATGCTATTATGGTGTAGCTGTTTAGAGATTAGAATAATATTTTAAAATAGAGAGGTGAAAATCATGAGAGAAGGAATCCATCCAGAGTACCATCAGGCAACAGTAACTTGTAACTGTGGAAACACATTTGTAACAGGATCTACAAACGAGAGCATCCACGTAGAAATCTGCTCCAAATGCCATCCATTCTATACAGGTCAGCAGAAAGCTGCTCAGGCTCGCGGACGTGTTGACAAGTTCAACAAGAAATATGGTATTAAATAGGAAAAGACTATGGCAGGCTGAGGTGAATGTATCTCAGCCTGTTTTTCGTATACAGAAAAACAGGAGGGCAGTATGAAGTCATCAAATATAGGCGGGCAGGCAGTGCTGGAAGGCATTATGATGAAAAATAAGACACGGTATGCAGTGGCTGTCAGAAAACCGGATCAGCAGATCGAGGTTTGCGTCAAAGAATACAAAGGCATCATCCCCTGGCAGGGTGTATATAAAGTGCCGTTTATCCGGGGAAGTTTTTAATTTTATCGATTCGCTCGTGCTGGGAATGAAAACTCTGACCTATTCGGCCAGCTTTTTCGAGGAAGAAGAGGGGGAAGTTCTTACTGAACAAGAGGCGCAAAAGCAGGAAAAACAAGAAAAGATCATGATGGGCTTTACGGTGGCATTTTCTATCGTGGCAGCGGTCGGGATTTTTATGGTCCTCCCGTATTTCCTGAGTGATCTTTTGAAGAATTATATTTCGTCCAGAGGGGTACTTACTGCGCTGGAAGGTGTGATCCGAATGGTAGTCTTTCTTTTGTATATTGGTTTGATCTCCAGAATGAAGGATATTCAGAGGACGTTTATGTATCATGGGGCAGAGCACAAGTGTATCAACTGTATTGAACACGGAATGCCGCTTACGGTTGAAAATGTAAGAAAAAGCTCCAGACAGCACAAGCGCTGCGGGACAAGTTTTCTCTTTTTTGTTATGATCGTCAGTATTATTTTCTGTTTTTTTATCACAGCAGAATCGCAGGTCTTAAAAGTAGGAATCCGGATTGCGCTGATGCCGGTGATCGCGGGAGTTTCTTATGAGATCATCCGTCTGGCGGGAAGCAGTGAAAATCCTGTGGTCAATGTTTTGAGCAAACCGGGAATGTGGGTGCAGATGATGACGACAAAAGAACCGGATGACAGTATGATCGAAGTGGCAATCCGGGCAGTGGAAGAGGTATTCGACTGGAAGGCGTATCTGGAAGAAAATTTTTCTAAGACAGAGGAATCTTTTGGGGAAAACAAGTGTACACAGGAGGAATGTGCCTTATGACCTGGAAGGAAGCCTGGAAAAGAGGAGCGCAGAGCTTACAAAAAGCCGGCGTGGAAGAGTATGATCTGGACGCCTGGTATTTATTGGAACATGTGACCGGAATTACAAAGGCTTCTTATTATATGGAGCCGGAGCACCCGATGCACGATCAGGAGGAGCGAGAATATCTGGAGCTGATCAGAAAGAGAAGTACACGGATTCCGCTTCAGCATCTGACAGGTGTTCAGGAGTTTATGGGACTGGAATTTCTGGTCAACGAACACGTGCTGATCCCGAGACAGGATACAGAAGTACTGGTGGAAACAGCGTTGGATGTGTGCAAACAGGAACAGATGGGAGAAATCCGACTCCTGGATATGTGCACCGGTTCCGGATGTATCCTTCTGAGTCTCCTGCATGAATTAAAGCCCCGAACAGTGACAGGTGTTGGCGTGGATCTTTCAAAAGAAGCGCTGTGTGTGGCAGAGAAAAATGCTGAGAAGCTGAAGATCGATGCAGAGTTTCTGGAGAGTGACCTGTTTGAAAATGTAAAGGGAACTTATGATGTGGTTGTATCCAATCCGCCGTATATCAGAACTTCTGTGATAGAAACACTGCAGGAGGAAGTAAAAGACCATGATCCGTATCTTGCGCTGGACGGAAAAGAAGATGGACTGTATTTTTACCGGAGGATCATTGAACAGGCACCTGCATACCTGAAAAAGAAGGGATGGCTTTTGTTTGAAATCGGTTCTGATCAGGGTGAGGATGTCAAAAATCTGATGGAACAGGCAGGATATACTGGCGTAAGCGTGAAAAAGGATTTGGCAGGTCTTGACCGGGTGGTCTTTGGCGTGTATGATAGGTAGGATGAGTAATAGAAAGGACGAGGAAAAAGATGTTTGATAAATTGGAGGATTTATTGATCCGCTATGAGGAAGTCATGGGCGAGCTTCAGGAGCCCGGTGTTGCAAATGATCCGGAGCGTTTCCGCAAGCTGATGAAAGAACAAAGTGATCTTGCTCCGATCGTAGAGGCATATAATGAGTATAAACAGTGTAAGCAGAATATAGAAGACAGCCTGATGATGCTGGAAGAAGAATCTGATGAAGAGATGCGCGAGCTGGCAAAGGAAGAGCTGAATGAGTCCAAAGCCAGAGTGGAAGAGCTGGAGCAGGAATTAAAGATCCTGTTGCTTCCAAAGGACCCGAATGATGATAAAAACGTAATCGTGGAGATCCGTGCCGGTGCCGGTGGTGACGAGGCTGCACTTTTTGCTGCGGAAGTATACAGGATGTATCTACATTATGCAGAGAGCCGCAGATGGAGAACAGAGATGATCTCCCTCAATGAAAATGGAATCGGCGGATTCAAAGAGTGTGTATTTATGATCACAGGGCAGGGAGCATACTCCCGTATGAAATACGAGAGTGGTGTACACCGTGTACAGCGTGTGCCGGAAACAGAGAGCGGCGGACGGATCCATACCTCTACGATCACAGTGGCAGTGATGCCGGAGGCAGAGGATGTGGACGTTGTGATCGATGAAAAAGATATCCGTATAGACGTCATGAGGGCATCCGGAAACGGAGGACAATGTGTAAACACAACAGACTCTGCAGTGCGTCTGACCCACTATCCGACAGGAATTGTGATCTACAGTCAGACAGAAAAATCACAGTTGCAGAATAAAGAAAAAGCATTCCGTCTGCTCCGTTCCAAACTGTATGAACTGGAACTGGAAAAACAGCAGTCCGCAGAAGCTGAGGCGAGAAGAAGCCAGATTGGAACAGGAGATCGTTCTGAGAAGATCAGAACTTACAACTTCCCGCAGGGACGTGTGACAGATCACAGGATCAAGCTGACACTTCATAAACTGGATACGATTTTGAATGGAGACCTGGATGAAGTAATTGACAGTCTGATCGCAGCGGATCAAAGCGCAAAATTGGCCAATATGAATGAATAGAATATAAAAAAGAAATAGAAATCGGTATACAGAATGAAAATGTAGCCGATTTCTGTTTTTTTCTCTACGGTAATACTATTTTTGGCGGACTTATCGTCCATTGTGTCAACTGTAATTTTTTTCAATAACAGTTTCCACTACATCATCAAAAACCAATCTGTTAAAAAGAAACTGGAGAACAATGAAACTTTGTCAGAGAAGGAACTTATGCTGCTTATCATTCTTCCACTTGCAAAGAAAGGCAAAGAAGTGAAGCAGAAAGTGATTGAGCAAGTAGTAGATTTGGCGAAACAGATTGAAGATGAAAACACACAGGTATTTGTTATCACTGGTATTTTGGTGAGCAGTGATAAATTTATAGACAGAGACTATGCGAAGTCAGTAAGGAGGTATTTGAGCATGACGAAAGTATTCCAGAGTTTAGAAGAAGAGAAATTAGAGGCTGTAAATATTGCCAAACGAAATGAACGGCATGATACTAATGTAGAGATTGCTAAGAGCCTGCTTCGTGACGGAATAGATACAGTAGTCATTATGAGAGCAACAGGCTTTTCAAAAGAACAGATTGAAGAAATCCGTAACAATATGTTGACAACAAAATAGGGTATCAGAACAGGCTGTCATTTACCGAGAGGTATCTGGCAGTCTTTTTGTATACTTAGCTTTTGGAAGGTGTATTGGGGTGGCTCTGTGTTTGTCCAGACCTTGATATTGTATTCGTGGTGTATGATTGGTATCCAAGTAAGAATGAAAAGTTATTATATCAAACAGCTTTACTTGTTTTCGTACTCAGTAGCTTCTTTTTTTAATTTAAACATACAATACCACCTTTCATAGTATCTATTGTATTTTAGAAGTCAATGTGTTAATACATTTAAGATATAATATATTTTATATTATAAAAAATAAGAAAAAACATGAGAAGGAAAAGTTTATGGAAAAACCTGATGCTTGCAACAGCACTGACAGTTGTATTGGGGACTGCACCAGTGACGGCGTTTGCAGCAGATGTAGATTCAACAGTGACAGAGGCAGAGCAGACAACACCGCAGGCAGACACAACTGTCAAGGAAGAAGTTGCTGAACCAGAAGTAAAGGCTATTACGGTAGACGTAACAACAAGTTCTACGACATTCGATGGTACTCAGGATATCGTAATCACATACACAGTAAATGGTGTGCAGGATGGTTTTGAACCATATCAGGATATTCCGTGGTTTGATGGGCATCCACAGGATGTTATCGAGGAGAAGGTTTCAGATACGGTATACAAATTTACAATTACAAAGGCTGCACAGCAGGCTTGTATAGAGAGAAATAATGCAACTGATGGACAGATATTTGTATTCGATTCTAAGTATTCTACAGGTTCAGTAGATTTCCCAACAGTCACACTGACATACACAACAGGAGATAACGGCGGAGACAACGGAAATAGCAACACAAACAACAACCAGACAACAGCAAAACCAACAACAACTTCTCCAAAGACAGGAGATGCAACAGCTACACTTCCAGTAGCAGGAACAGGTCTTGCTTCACTTGGAGTTGCTCTGGCTACTGTATTGAGAAAGCGTAAATAATTTCAATAAAATCTTAACGAAGACCTTTACTACAAACATGTGGTGAAGGTTTTCTTCATTTTCTTCAGATTCTGTAATTCCTCAAGATTAGAAATTTCCTTCAGATTCAAATTCGTTTTATTGATATGATTTTAAACTATTATAAATAAAAAGTGGAAAGAAGGTGTTACATGATGTGAAAGACAGGAGACGTAGCCAAGCAGTTGAGAATATCAGAGAATACAGTGAGAGACTATGTCGATCGAGGCTGGCTCGCCTGCACGATTACTCCTACAGGCAGACGTCTTTTCGATGAAGAGGACATTGAAGTATTCAAGAAGAACTATTACAGAAAGAAGACAGGAGAAAATGAGCAATGAGATATAAAAGAGTCATCCTTTTTTGCGTTTCCCAAAAGAATATGCTATACTAACAAGATATCAGCGACATACTATGGAATAAACAAATTTAGAAAGAGGATATTATGGAAGAAATTATTTTTAGAAGACCGGCACTGGAAGATCAGGAGCTGATCCGTTCTTATTTTGACAAGGCACCAAGTAGGGAAGCGTGTGAGAGGACATTTGTAGATGTGTTTTTGTGGGCTCGCCACTATGATGTGACATTTGCGGTCATAGAGGATACACTGGTGTTCCGTGACGGAGGGGACGATCCGGGCTTTGCTTATCCCGCAGGGGAAGAGTCTTGTGTGAAAAGAGCGCTGGAATTTTTGATGAAGTATAGTGAAGAACAGGGGTATCCGTTTAAGCTGTACAACGTGACAGCGGAGAATTTCGCACAGATAGAAGCGTGGTTTCCGGGTGAGTTTGAATTAGAATATGACAGAGACCAGGCAGATTATGTGTATGAGTCTGAAAAACTGGCGACTCTGGCAGGAAAGAAGCTGCACGGAAAGAGGAATCATATTAACAAATTTCAGAAGCTTTATCCAAACTGGAGCTATGAACCATTGAATGATGAAAATATGGAAGAGTGCTTCCAGATGGCGTTGAAGTGGAGAAACCAGAACGGATGTGAGGAAGATCCGGGCAAAAATGCGGAGATGTGTGTTGCATTAAATGCACTGAGACTTTATAAAGAACTGGATCAGCGGGGCGGAGTGCTTCGTGTGGATGGACAGGTTGTTGCATTTACGATTGGAGAAGAGCTCTGCGAAGATACATTTGTCGTGCATATTGAAAAGGCGTTTGCTGATATTGACGGAGCATATCCGATGATCAATCAGCAGTTCGTACAGCATGAATGTACCGGGTATCAGTATGTGAACCGGGAGGATGATGCCGGTTCGGAAGGCTTGAGAAAAGCAAAATTATCATATCGTCCGGCATTTCTGGTAGAAAAAGGAATCCTGACGAGAAAGAACGCGTAGGTCAGTAAAAGAAAACGGGGTGGTATCATGATTTCAAAGAAAATGGAGCAAATGGTGGCGAACAGTTCAGCAATCCGGGCAATGTTCGAAGAAGGAAACAAAATGGCAGAAAAATACGGGGCGGAGAATGTCTATGATTTCAGCCTCGGAAATCCTAATGTGCCGGCGCCGAAGGCAGTGAAAGAAGCAATCGTTTCCATTCTGGAGTCAGAGGATCCTGTACGTCTGCACGGCTACACAAACAGCAATGCCGGGTATGCGGATGTAAGACAGGCAGTTGCGGATTCGCTTAACGCGCGTTTTGGCACGGGATTTTCAGAACACAATATTACGATGACTGTGGGAGCTGCAGGTGGATTGAATGTCATTTTAAAAGCGCTGTTGAATCCGGGAGATGAGGTGATTACATTTGCTCCGTATTTTGGAGAGTACAGAAGCTACGTCAGCAATTTTGACGGAGTACTGGTAGAGATTTCCCCGGATACAGAGACATTTCAGCCAAGACTGAAAGAATTTGAGGAAAAAATCACGGAAAAGACAAAAGCTGTGATTGTGAATACACCGAACAATCCGACCGGAGTGATCTATTCTGAAGAGACCATACAAAGGATGGCAGCGATTCTGAATGCAAAACAGCAGGAATTTGGAACGGATATCTATCTGATCTCAGATGAGCCGTATCGTGAACTTGCCTATGACAAAACAGAAGTACCGTATCTGACAAAATATTACGACAATACAGTGGTCGGTTATTCATTCAGTAAATCATTGTCTCTTCCGGGAGAGCGGATCGGATATCTGGTAATTCCGGATGAGGCGGCGGACAGTGAAATGCTGATACGGGCAGCGAACGTGGCGACCCGGATCCTCGGATTCGTAAATGCACCGACACTGCAGCAGAAGCTTGTAAAATACTGCCTGGAAGAAAAAACGGACATTTCGTATTATGACAGGAATCGAGAGGTATTGTATCAGGGGCTTCGCAATCTGGGATTTTCGTGTATCAAGCCGGAAGGAGCGTTTTATCTGTTCATGAAGTCTCCGGTTGCAGATGAAAAGCAGTTCTGTGAAGCAGCGAAGAAGTATCATATTCTGATTGTTCCGGGAAGCTCATTTGCCTGCCCGGGATATGTCAGACTGGCATATTGTGTATCTTATGAGACGATCATAAATTCTCTGCCGGAATTTGCAAAGCTGGCAGCAGAGTACAAGGAGGGTAAGGATGAATCAGGCAATTTTAGATAAGATTCGAAAAGTAGAGCCGTATGTGCCCGGAGAACAGCCGAAAGAGCGTGTGATCAAGCTCAATACCAATGAGAATCCGTATCCGCCGGCGCCGGGAGTTGCGAAGGTATTAAAAGAGATGGATGCGGACAGTCTTCGCCTGTATCCGGATCCGGCAGCAGATATCCTGGTGGAAGAACTGTCCAGGTTTTATCGTGTCGGGAAGGAGCAGATTTTTGTAGGCGTTGGCTCAGATGATGTGCTTTCGATGTGCTTTCTGACCTTTTTTAACTCGGACAAACCGATTCTGTTTCCGGATATTACCTATTCTTTTTATAAAGTATGGGCGCAGTTATACAGAATCCCGTATCGCTGCCCGAAGCTGGATGAGCAGTTTTGTCTGGTAAAAGAAGATTACTATGCAGAGAACGGAGGGATTATTTTCCCGAATCCGAATGCACCGACAGCGATTTATGAGGATCTGGATTTCATCGAGGATATTTTGCGTCACAATCCGGACTCTGTAGTGATCGTGGACGAGGCTTACATTGATTTTGCAGGAAAATCTGCGCTGGAGCTGATTGACCGCTATGAGAATCTTCTGGTTGTGCAGACGTTTTCAAAGTCCAGATCCATGGCAGGGATGCGGATCGGATTTGCAATCGGAAATCCGGAGCTGATCGGATATCTAAACGATGCCAAATATTCATTCAACTCCTACACAATGAATCAGGCGGCTCTGCTCTGCGGAGCGCAGAGTGTGAAGGAGGAAACGTATTTTTACGAATGTGTAGACCGGATCGTAGAGACAAGAGAATGGGCAAAACAAGAGCTTGCAGAGCTTGGATTTACATATACAGATTCCAGAGCGAACTTTCTGTTTGTCACACATCCGGAATTTGAGGCATCTGAACTGTTTGAGGCCCTAAAACGGGAGAAAATCTATGTGAGATACTGGAACAGCGAGAGAATCCGTCAGTATTTGAGAATTACAGTAGGCACCAGACAAGAAATGGAGAGTCTGCTGGAATTTTTGAAAAAATATAGTAAGGAAAGAGGAAAAGGTAAAAAGAATGTTAAAACAGATTTTACAGGGAATGGTAGTTGGAATTGCAAATATCATTCCGGGTGTCAGTGGTGGAACAATGATGGTGGCAATGGGATTATATGATCATCTGATCCATGCAATCACACATTTAAAAAGTGAATTCAAAAAAAGTATGAAACTTCTGATTCCGATCTTTTTAGGAGCCGGAATCGCCATTGTTGTGTTGTCCCGTCTTTTTGAATATTTACTGGAGGTGTATCCGATTCCGACCAATTTTGCGTTTTGCGGTTTGATCGCCGGAAGCCTTCCGTTTATTTTTAAGAAAGTCAAAGGACATTCTGTGACAGTCGGAAAGATCATTCCGTTTTTGATCTTCTTTGGAATCGTGATCACAATGGCACTTTTAGGAGAGACAAATGGTGCTGCCGCGGATGTGAGCTTTGGGGTTGTCAATGTGATCAAATTATTCCTGGTAGGTGTTGTTGCGGCTGCGACAATGGTAGTGCCGGGGGTGAGCGGATCGATGATGCTGATGCTGCTCGGATATTATGATACGATTTTGAAAACGATCAATCAGTTTATCGATGCACTGATCGCATTTGATGTCCAGAAGATCCTGGTGCAGTGTGGAATTCTGATTCCGTTTGGAATCGGCGTTGTGATCGGAATCTTTCTGATTGCAAAGCTGATCGAGTTTATCTTTATGAAAGCGGAAATCCATGCATATTATGCGATCATCGGTCTGATTCTGGCATCTCCGATCGCAATTTTGTTAAAAGTAGACTGGAGCGGACTCTCTGTATTGACGATAGTAGTCGGAATCGTGACATTTTGTCTCGGATGGTTTACAGCAAGTAAGCTTGGCGGAGAATAAAAACTTAAAAAACGAAAGGGAAGAATGCGCAATTTATTTTGGCATCTCCCTTTTTGTATCCTGATCTTGTAGAAATTCGGTGTATTCGAAAGCTGTTGTCTGGAATCCGAAGACAGATTCAGATACGCACAGAGCAGACGGTATTCGGAAGAATCCGGCGGAACAGAAATACCGTTGGTTTCAGAGCCTGTGAGCAGATAATCAACCGATACGTGAAAATAGTCTGCAATCTGAAGCAAACGTTCGTAGTCCGGCTGCTTTCCTTTTGTCTCATATCCCACGATTGTGGAGCGGGTAAGTTTTAAGTGAGAAGCCAGCTGGTTCTGGGTGACATGATTTTGTTCTCTTAATTCTTTTAATGTAGATGAAAACTTCATATGTACCTCCTGAATAATGTGTATTTTAACAGTTTGCTTCCATTTATTGACAAAAAGTGACAAATATCAACAAAATGAATAAAAAAGTGACGAAAAGACACTACTTGACAGAACGGGGAAACACATTGACACCTCCATGGAAAATCCGTATAATGAAATTGAAGAAAAGAAAGGATGACAGAAAGTATGTTTGCAAAAAATGATGAAGAAAAAAGAAATCGTCTTTGGAAGACTGCGATATCAGTATCCACACTGGTTATTATTCTGATCGCAGTATTCTTTGTGATAAAATTATTTACATCGAATCCTCTGGAAGGAACGTGGGTACGGGAGGACAGTGATCTGATGCTGACGATCTCGGGAGAGGATCAGGCGGTTGTGCAGTGGCCGGAGGAGTTTGAATCAGCAGATGTAAAAGTTTCGGTAGAGTGCAGCGTAGATACAGATATGAAAGTGATCACTCTGCATACAGATGCTGCCGAATTGCAGAAAGCAGCAGAGGAGTCCGGTGTAGATACAGCCAAACTGGATACTGCACTGCAGAAGCTGGACGGTACGTATGAATATAATCTGGAGCAGAAAGAACTGACATTGACTGAACGGGAATATGGCAGCCAGATGACATTTACAAAAAAATAAGGAACAGACAAAGACGGTGGATGCGGGGATTTTTAAAAAATTTCTCATCCGCCGTAAATTTAACATTATTTTTGGGAGAACAGGAGGAAAAAATGGAGATGTTGAGAAATCGAACAAAAGAAATACGGATTGGAAATGTATGGATCGGAGGAAGTCATCCGGTAGCGATCCAGTCTATGACAAATACAAAGACAGAGGATGTGGCGGCGACAGTGGGGCAGATTCTCGCTCTGGAGGCAGCGGGATGTGAGATTATCCGCTGCGCAGTGCCTACGATGGAAGCTGCGCTTGCGTTGAAAGAGATCAAAAAGCAGATTCATATTCCACTCGTTGCAGATATTCATTTTGATTACCGGCTTGCCATTGCTGCCATTGAAAACGGGGCGGATAAGATCCGTATCAATCCGGGCAACATCGGTTCCAAAGAGCGTGTGCAGGCAGTAGTCGAGAAGGCGAAAGAGTACAATGTGCCGATCCGAGTGGGCGTCAACAGTGGTTCTCTGGAGAAAAATCTGCTGGAAAAATACGGTGGTGTGACGGCTGAGGGAATCGTGGAGAGTGCGTTGGATAAAGTACGCATGATCGAGGAAATGGGGTATGACAATCTGGTGGTGAGCATCAAATCTTCAGATGTTCTGATGTGCGTCAGAGCTCATGAACTGATTGCAGAAAAATGCCAGTATCCTTTGCATGTTGGAATTACAGAGTCCGGAACGGTTTACTCTGGAAATATCAAGTCTTCCGTAGGACTTGGGATCATTCTGCATGAGGGGATCGGAAATACCATCCGGGTCTCTCTGACCGGAGATCCGACAGAAGAAATCCGTACCGCAAAGCTGATCTTAAAAACACTGGGAATGCGAAAAGGCGGGATCGAAGTAGTTTCCTGCCCGACCTGCGGACGTACCAGGATCGATCTGATCGCTCTTGCAAATCAGGTAGAAAAGATGGTGCAGGACATTGATCTGGATATCAAAGTGGCAGTGATGGGATGTGTGGTCAATGGCCCCGGAGAAGCAAAAGAAGCGGATATCGGAATTGCAGGCGGTATCGGAGAAGGGCTTCTCATCAAAAAAGGTGAGATCGTAAGAAAAGTAAAAGAAGAGGAATTGTTAGAAACACTGCGTCAGGAGTTATTAAATTGGAACAGGTAAAGAACGAAAAGACATTTTTTGAGGTTTTCCCGACCTTGCGGGCAGATGGAGAATTGAAAATGTTGTTTCAGGATGTGGAAGTGAAAAAGATCACGACCAATTCTACACGAGAATTTTTGCATATTCATATGGTCAGTCATCATCTGATCCCGAAAAAGGTGATCTGGAAAATGGAGCAGAGTATCAAGGAGCAGCTGTTTGGAACGGCATCGGTGGCAATCCAGATCGAAGAGTTTTATGTGTTATCGGAGCTGTATACACTGGAGACGCTGCTTGCAGAATACAAGGAGAGTCTTGTTCTGGAACTGGAAAAGAAAGTGTACTGGCAGCCAGTATGTTTGAACAGGCAGAGCTGCATTTCGAAGGGAAAAACTCGTATGTGTAGAGCTTTTAGACAGACAGTAGTTTCGTAAGGAAGAAAGAATATATCGTGACGCGTTCTGGAAGAGGGTACTGAGCCGCAGATTTGGGATGCAGGCGGAAATCCGTGTACTTTACCGGGAGCAGGAGGAAAATCAGAGCCGGGAATATGATGAGCAGCGCATCCAGCAGGAAATCAATGCGATCTTTGAGAGAAGAGCAAGACAAAAGGGAGAGATTTTGCAGAAGCCGATTTCAGAGAAGCAGACGGACTCTGCAAAAGAGAAGAAAACAGCAGATTCCGGCAAGAAGGAGAGTGCAAAATCCGGATTCAAAAAAGGAGAATTCAGAAAGAAAGAGTTCCAGCGTCCGCTTAAGCAGGGGGATGATCCGTCTCTTGTTTATGGTAAGAATTTTGAAGATGAACCTCTGACTCTGGATCAGGTTGTCACAGAGATGGGTGAGATCACTATTCATGGTAAGATCATCAGCTTTGATACAAGAGAGATCCGCAACGAGAAAACGATTCTGATGTTTTCTGTGACAGATTTTACAGACACGATTACAGTTAAGATGTTTGTAAGGAACGATCAGCTGGCGGAGCTTTTGGGAGATATTAAAAAAGGGGCCTTTGTGAAGATCAAAGGGGTGACGACCATTGACAAATTCGATGGGGAGCTGACCATAGGTTCTGTTACCGGAATTAAGAAGATTGGAGACTTTACTGTTTCGAGAGAAGATTTAAGCCCGGTCAAACGGGTGGAGCTTCATTGTCATACAAAAATGAGTGATATGGACGGTGTGTCCGAGGTGAAGAGCATCGTAAAAAGAGCTCATGACTGGGGGCATCCGGCGATCGCGATTACTGATCACGGAGTTGCCCAGTCGTTCCCGGATGCCAATCATTATATCGAGACGCTGGATAAGGATGATCCGTTTAAAGTGATCTACGGAGTGGAAGGATATGTGGTTGATGATCTGACAGAGATCGCGGTCAATGCCGGGGAGCAGACACTGGATGACACATATATTGTGTTTGATATCGAGACGACAGGTTTTTCTGCAATCAAGGATAAGATCATAGAGATCGGGGCAGTGAAGGTAAAAGATGGTGCTATCGTAGAAAAATTCAGTACATTTGTCAATCCAAAACGTCCGATTCCGTTTGAAATCACACAGCTGACCAGTATCACGGATGAGATGGTGTTAGATGCACCGGATATTGAGACTGTGTTGCCTGAGTTTCTGGAATTTGTGGGAGATGGTGTTCTTGTGGCGCACAATGCCGGGTTTGATGTGGGCTTTATTGAGCAGAATTGCAGATATCAGGAAATCGAACCGGATTTTGTCTCAGTAGATACGGTGGCGCTTGCGAGAGTGCTGCTGCCGACCTTATCAAAATACAAGCTGAATATCGTGGCAAAGGCACTGGGAATCTCTCTGGAAAATCATCACCGTGCGGTGGATGATGCAGGAGCAACGGCGGAAATTTTCGTGAAGTTTGTAGAGATGCTCAAAGACAGGAATATCACAACGCTCAAAGAGATGAACCGGTTTGGGGATATGAATGTGAATGCCATCCGGAAGCTGCCAACACACCATATCATCATTCTGGTAAAAAACGATATCGGAAGATTCAATCTGTACCAGCTGATCTCAGCTTCGCATCTGACATATTTTGCGAGAAGACCGAGGATTCCGAAAAGTCTTTTGAATCAGCACAGAGAGGGTCTGATCATAGGAAGTGCCTGTGAGGCCGGTGAGTTGTATCAGGCGATCCTGAACCAGAAATCTCCGCAGGCTGTTGCAAGGCTGGCAGAATTTTATGATTATTATGAAATCCAACCTCTTGGAAACAACCAGTTTATGATCGACAGTGACCGGTATGGAGATATCAATTCCAAAGAGGATTTGCAAAATATCAACCGGGAGATCGTCAGTCTTGGGGAAAAATTCAAAAAGCCTGTCGTGGCGACCTGTGATGTACATTTTCTGGATCCGGAGGACGAAGTGTACCGGAGGATCATCATGGCAGGAAAAGGATTCGGAGATGCGGACACCCAGCCTCCTTTATATCTTCGGACAACGGATGAGATGCTGGAAGAGTTCTCTTATCTTGGTTCCGCGAAAGCCAGGGAGATCGTCATCGACAATCCGAACAGGATCTGCGATATGGTGGAAAAGATCTCTCCGGTCAATCCGAACAAATGCCCTCCGGTCATTGAAAATTCTGAGCAGAATCTAAGAGATATCTGTTACAACAAAGCGCATGAGATTTATGGAGAAAATCTGCCCGAACCGGTGCAGACCAGACTGGAGAGAGAACTGACATCCATCATTTCCAATGGATATTCGGTGATGTATATCATTGCGCAGAAGCTGGTGTGGAAATCCAATGATGACGGTTATCTGGTAGGTTCCCGAGGTTCTGTAGGGTCCTCCTTTGTTGCGACTATGGCGGGAATCACAGAGGTAAATCCTTTGAGTCCGCACTATTATTGCAGTGAGTGTCATTACAGTGACTTTGATTCCGAAGAAGTCCGCGCATTTGTGGGTGGATGCGGGTTTGACATGCCGGATAAAAACTGTCCGAACTGTGGGGCTAAACTGGTAAAAGCCGGATTTGACATTCCGTTTGAGACCTTCCTTGGATTTAAAGGAGACAAGGAACCGGATATCGACCTGAACTTTTCCGGAGACTATCAGGCAAAAGCGCACCGGTATACAGAGGTCATCTTCGGAGAAGGGCATACGTTCAAAGCCGGAACCATTGGTACGCTGGCAGATAAGACGGCATTTGGATATGTGAAGAATTATTATGAGGAGCGCGGACATCGGAAGCGGAAATGTGAGATTGACCGGATTTTACAGGGATGTACGGGGATCAGAAGGAGTACGGGACAGCATCCGGGAGGAATTGTGGTATTGCCTCACGGGCATGACATCAATGAGTTTACACCGGTACAGCACCCGGCAAATGATATGACTACGGATATTATTACGACTCATTTTGATTACCATTCCATTGACCACAACCTTTTGAAACTTGACATTCTGGGGCATGATGATCCGACCATGATCCGTACTCTGGAGGAGTATATTACATCTGATGCGCTGGAGAATGAGTACAATGACGAGAATCCGTTTGATGCGACAAAGATTCCGCTGGATGATAAAAAAGTACTTTCTCTGTTTCACGATACCAGTGCATTGGGAATCAAACCTGAGGATATTGACGGCTGTAATCTGGGATGTCTTGGAATCCCGGAATTCGGTACGGATTTCGTAATCCAGATGGTACAGGATGCCAATCCGCAGTCTCTTTCTGATCTGATCCGTATTTCCGGTCTGTCCCACGGAACGAATGTGTGGCTTGGAAATGCACAGGTTCTGATCGAATCGGGAAAGGCAACGATTTCCACTGCGATCTGTACCCGAGACGATATCATGATCTATCTGATCAATCAAGGTGTGGACAGCGCATTATCATTTACGATCATGGAGAGTGTGCGAAAAGGAAAAGGACTGAAGCCGGAATGGGAAGAAGCCATGAAGGAAAAGGACGTGCCGGACTGGTATATCTGGTCCTGTAAGCAGATCAGCTATATGTTCCCGAAGGCACATGCGGCGGCATATGTTATGATGGCATATCGAATCGCCTATTGTAAGATCAACTATCCGCTGGCTTATTACGGTGCGTATTTTGGGATTCGTGCCAATGCATTTTCGTATGAACTGATGTGTCAGGGAAAGGATAAACTGAATTACTACATGAAAGATTATAAACGCCGGTCAGATTCTCTGAGCAACAAGGAACAGGATGTACTGAAGGATATGAAGATTGTGCAGGAAATGTACGCAAGAGGTTATGAGTTCCTGCCTTTGGATATTTACAAGGCGAAGGCAACGAAATTCCAGATCATTGACGGAAAACTGATGCCTCCCCTCTCCAGTATCGAAGGGATGGGAGAAAAGGCGGCAGAGGCTGTGGAGGAAGCTGCAAAAGACGGACCGTATTTGTCACTGGATGATTTTAGACAGCGGACAAAGGTGAGCAAGACCGTGATCGAATTTATGTCAGACCTGGGATTGTTTGGAAATCTTCCGCAGAGCAATCAGCTTTCCTTGTTTGACTTTTAGGCAGGATATGGTATAATAGGGCAACTGTTACTTTGCTGCGTCACATGAATAAAGCGGCGCAGCAAAGGGAGAGAATGGAGGAAGATGCGATGTATGATTTTGAAGAAATAAGAAAAGAAGATCCGGAAATTGCAGAAGCGATTCAGGCAGAGATGGCAAGACAGAATTCCCATATTGAGCTGATCGCCTCAGAAAACTGGGTGAGCAAAGCAGTGATGGCAGCGATGGGAAGTCCGCTCACGAACAAATATGCGGAAGGGTATCCGGGAAAACGTTATTATGGCGGATGCCAGTGTGTAGATGTGGCAGAGAATCTGGCGATTGAGCGTGCGAAAAAGCTGTTTGGCTGTGAATATGTCAATGTACAGCCGCACTCCGGGGCACAGGCGAATATGGCAGTGCAGTTTGCGATGCTCACTCCGGGAGATAAAGTGATGGGAATGAACCTGGATCATGGTGGTCACCTGACGCATGGATCTCCGGTCAATATGTCCGGAAAATATTTTGAGATCACACCGTATGGTGTCAATGAAGAAGGCGTGATCGATTATGAGGAAGTTCGAAGGATTGCGAAAGAGTGCCGGCCGAAGCTGATCATTGCGGGAGCAAGTGCCTATGCCAGAATCATAGATTTTAAGAAATTCCGTGAGATTGCAGATGAGGTGGGAGCTTATCTGATGGTAGATATGGCTCATATTGCAGGTCTGGTCGCAGCAGGACTTCATCCGAGCCCGATCCCGTATGCACATGTGACGACAACCACCACGCATAAGACACTGCGCGGACCACGAGGCGGCATGATCTTAAGCAGCAATGAGATGAATGAAAAGTTCAATTTTAACAAAGCAATCTTTCCTGGAATTCAGGGAGGTCCGCTGATGCATGTGATTGCAGCAAAAGCAGTGTGCTTCAAAGAAGCCCTAAGTCCGGATTTCGTTGCATATCAGGAGCAGATCCTGAAAAATGCGAAAGCATTGTGCAATGGATTATTAGAGCGAGGTGTGAAGATTGTATCCGGTGGAACGGACAACCATTTGATGCTGGTGGATCTGACTGGAACCAATGTCAGCGGAAAAGAACTGGAAAAGCGTCTGGATCAGGCTCATATCACCTGCAATAAAAATACAATCCCGAATGATCCGCGCTCTCCGTTTGTGACAAGTGGTGTGCGTCTGGGGACTCCGGCAGTTACAAGCAGAGGAATGAAAGAGCAGGAGATGGACCAGATTGCGGAGATGATTGCAATGGTGATCCGGGATGAGAAAAATGTAGAACAGGTAAAAGAAATGGTGCAGAAGCTGACAGAAAAATATCCTCTGTGCTAAAGAAGACGATAAAAAGAATCTGCCTCCGTATCGGGAAGCAGATTCTTTTTATAATCTCGTTTTGTTGTATAACTTTTAAATATTAAATTGGAATTATATAATTAAAAGGTACATCTAAAATCTGATTAAAGCTTTACTACGTTTGTTGCCTGAGGTCCTTTAGCGCCTTCTGTTACTTCGAATTCAACAGCCTGGCCTTCTTCTAAGGATTTGAATCCATCCATTACGAGTCCTGAGTAGTGTACAAATACATCATTTCCTTCGGAATCAGAGATGAATCCATAACCTTTTTGGTGTTAAACCATTTTACTGTACCTGTCATTGTGTTACCTCCATAAATTTGAAAATAAATAATAAAGTATATCGTATTGTTTATCTAATCCAAAACATACTTCGTCATTTTAGCATATTTAACAATGAGTGTCAAATGATTTCTTTTGGTATTTGTAAAAGTATACAAAAAAATGTCGAAATGTGTAGAAATAAAAGCATTTTCTATGAATCTTGTGCAAAAGAAACTGAAAATGAGAGATTGTATTTACACAGGATTTCTATTAAAATAGAGGAAGCAAAAAGTGATAAAGGAGAAGCCGGAATATGAAAATGTCTACAAGAGGGCAGTATGCACTGGAAATTGCAGTGGATCTTGCGCTGCATCTGATGCCGGATCGTCTGGAAAGTCTGAATGATATCGCAAAGAGGCGAAATCTTTCAGAAAAATATCTGGAGAGGATTATGAAGCTTTTAAAAGAGGCGGGTCTTGTAAAAAGTGTGCGCGGTGCATATGGAGGATATTGCCTGACGAAGGAGCCGGGAGAAATTTCTGTATTGGAAGTGCTTCGTGCTGCGGAAGGTCAGCTGGCACCGGTATCCTGTCTTGTTGAAAATACCGAGTGTGGAATGGAATGCGAAATCTGCTCTACGAAAAGTACCTGGGGTGAGATGTGGGAGCAGATACTGGATACGGCTGCAGAGGTTACAGTTGCAGATATTGCAGAGATCGTAAAGAAAAAAGAGACCTGTTAGAAAGAGTGCCGGAGGGCGGTTTTACTGCCTGACGGTACTCTTTTTGTTATGGTTTAAAGCTGTTTTTGGAGTTGCTGTGTTCATCTTTTGGATAAAATAATTTCAAGAAAATATATTAAACATATTGACATGGTAGGAAAAAAGAGGTATAACAATAAAAACATTACTAAATCGATAGGAATTAAAGGAGGAGTGCCATGAAAGTATCGACAAGAGGAAGATATGGACTGCGCGCCCTGGTTGATATGACCATTCATTCGAATAATGCTCCGGTTTCGCTTGTTCAGGTCGCAAACAGACAGAAGATTTCTCTGAATTATCTGGAACAGGTTTTCGGAACATTGAGAAAAGCAGGCATTGTGGTCAGTGTAAAAGGAGCCGGAGGCGGATATAAACTGGCGAGAGATGCAGAGTCCATTACGGTCAAAGAAGTGCTGGAGGCACTGGAAGGAACCTTTTCGATCATAGACCGGATTCCGGGAGAAGAGCAGGATGCAGTTCAGGAGGCGATCGAGAAGCTTGTATGGAGCAGGATTGATGAAACAGTCAATACATTTCTGGAACAGAAAACGTTAAAGATGCTGGCGGATGAATACCGGGAAAAACTGGAACAGAACGCGGGCATGTACTACATTTAAAAACGATGCAATGAATATAGGAGGACAGACATATGGCAGGAATTTATCAGAGTGTAACAGAATTAATCGGAAGAACTCCACTTCTGGAAGTAAAGAATCTGGAGAAAGAACTGAATCTCCAGGCAAGAGTGCTGGTGAAGCTGGAATACTTTAATCCGGCAGGCAGCGTAAAGGATCGGGCAGCGCTTCAGATGATCACAGAGGCAGAGGAAAACGGTACATTAAAACAGGGATCTGCTATCATTGAGCCTACAAGTGGAAATACCGGAATCGGGCTTGCATCGATTGCAGCGTCAAGAGGATACAGAGCAATCTTTGTAATGCCGGAAACGATGAGTATCGAGCGAAGAAAACTTCTGAAGGGATATGGCGCAGAAATTGTGCTCACAGAAGGAGCAAAGGGGATGAAAGGAGCCATTGCAAAAGCAAAAGAGCTGGAGCAGGAGATTGAAAATGCAGTGATCCTGGGGCAGTTCGTAAATACCGCGAATCCAAGAGCACACGAAAAAACAACAGGGCCGGAGATCTGGGAAGATACACAAGGACAGGTGGATCTGTTTGTAGCAGGTGTCGGTACCGGCGGAACGATCACAGGAACCGGTGCTTATTTGAAATCAGTCAATCCGTCCATTGAGATTGTGGCAGTGGAGCCGGCGTCTTCCGCAGTGCTGTCGGGAGAAAATCCGGGACCGCACGGACTGCAGGGAATTGGTGCAGGATTTGTGCCGGATGTACTCAATACTTCTGTTTATGATCGCATCAGTAAAGTGAAAGAGCAGGAGGCGTACAAAGCTTCCCGTCTTCTGGCAGAAAAGGAAGGAGTTCTGGTTGGTATTTCTTCCGGAGCAGCACTGTCAGTTGCACTTTTGGAGGCCGGAAAAGAGGAAAACCGTGGAAAGACAATTGTAGCATTGCTTCCGGATACAGGAGAACGATATCTTTCCACACCGCTTTTTGACTGAAAAATTAGGTCAAAATGTTAAAAAAACGTTGGTCAGACAAAGCATATTTATTGCAGAACACAGGTTGAAAAAAAGCGAAAGATAGTATATACTACAAAGAAAAAAAGGCAAAAGGAGTTTTAGTGCTATGAAAGAATTTAAATATGTAGTGACAGACGCAGAAGGAATCCACGCAAGACCAGCAGGACTGCTTGTGAAAAAAGCAGGAGAATTTACATCTTCCGTAACAATTGCAAAAGGTGATAAATCTGCAGATGCAAAAAGAATCTTCGGTGTGATGGGACTTGGAGTAAAGACAGGAGAAGAAGTGACAATTACTGCTGATGGTGCAGATGAAGATGCAGCAATCGCAGAACTGGAAGCATTCTTTAAAGAAAACTTATAATTCCCATAAAGTCTGAGGAAAATATTATGATTACAATAACAGGAAAAAGTGTATTTGGTGGAGTGTCCATCGGAAAACTTTCTTTTTATAAAAGAAATCAGAAAGTGATCAAAAGAGAACACGTAGAAAATGTAGAATCAGAGTGTGTAAGATTTCAGGAAGCAAAAGCTGAGGGAATCCGTCAGTTAAAAGAATTGTACGAAAAATCGATTGCCGATGTCGGAGAAGCCAACGCTATGATTTTTGAGATTCATCAGATGATGCTGGAAGACCTGGATTATATTGAGTCTATCGAAAATATCATCCGTTCTCAGAAAGTCAATGCAGAGTTTGCAGTAGCAACGACAGCTGACAATTTTGCGCAGATGTTTGCGGCAATGGATGATGCATATATGCAGGGACGTGCAGCGGACGTAAAGGATGTTTCTGAGCGTGTGCTGGATATCCTCTGCGGAGTCAGCGAGGGAATCAAGCAGACAGACGAGCCTTCGATCATTGCAGCAGATGATCTGGCACCGAGTGAGACGGTACAGCTTGATAAGAGCAAAGTACTTGCATTTGCAACGATGTACGGTTCTTCCAATTCTCATACTGCGATTCTGGCGCGTACCATGAATATCCCGGCTGTTATCGGTCTGGGTGAAAGTCTGAGTCCTCAGTATGACGGAAAGATGGCTGTGATCGACGGATTTACAGGAACATTGTATATTGATCCGGATGAAGAGACACTTTCCAGAATGCAGAAAAAGCGGGAAGAAGATCTTGAGAAAAAGGCACTCTTGGAACAGCTCAAAGGAAAAGAGAACATCACAAAGAGTGGTCAGAAGATCAATGTATATGCAAATATCGGAAATGCATCTGATGTTGGTGCAGTCCTGAAAAATGATGCAGGCGGAATCGGTTTGTTCCGCAGTGAGTTCTTATATCTGGAGAATGAGACATTCCCGACAGAAGAGCAGCAGTTTGCAGTATACAAGCAGGTTGCAGAAAACATGGCAGGGAAAAAAGTGATCATCCGTACACTGGATATCGGAGCTGATAAACAGGTGGATTATTTCGGACTGGACAAAGAAGAGAATCCGGCACTTGGATATCGTGCGATCCGTATTTGTCTGACAAGACCGGAGATCTTTAAGACACAGCTTCGTGCACTTTACAGAGCTGCATTTTACGGAAATATTTCGATCATGTTCCCAATGATCATTTCTGTTTCAGAGATTCATAAGATCAAAGAGATGATCAAAGAAGTGAAAGCAGAGTTGAAAGAGCAGGGAATCCCATATAAAGAAGATGTGGAGCTTGGTGTGATGATCGAGACTCCGGCCTCTGTTATGATCAGCCGTGAACTGGCAAAGGAAGTTGACTTCTTCAGTGTGGGAACGAATGACCTGACACAGTACACTCTGGCGATCGACCGTCAGAATTCAAAACTGGACGAGTTCTATGATCCGCATCATCCGGCAGTGCTGGCGATGATCCGCATGGCTGCAGAGAATGCACATGCAGAAGGAAAATGGATCGGCATTTGCGGAGAACTTGGCGCAGATCTGGAATTGACAGAAGAATTCCTGAAGATGGGACTGGATGAACTTTCTGTTTCTCCATCGATGGTTCTTCCGCTGAGAAAGAAAATCCGCGATTGTGAATAATCAGATACAAAAAAGGACATTGTCTGAAAAGACAGTGTTCTTTTTTGTGTTGGTAATTTCTTAAAAAAGAACTTGCAAACATATGTTCTGAATGCTATAATGCAAAAAAGAACATATGTTCTGAAAGGAGCGGAAATATGGCGGAGATTATTCAGGAAAAAATGTCAATCTATGAAAAACTTCAGATTCTGACTGATGCGGCAAAGTATGATGTGGCGTGCACCTCCAGCGGCGTAGAAAGGAAAGGTGATGGCACAGGTATAGGCAATTGCAGCAAGGCGGGAATCTGTCACAGCTTTTCTACGGATGGAAGGTGTATTTCACTTCTGAAGATTTTATTTACGAATGAGTGTATTTATGACTGCAAATATTGTGTGAATCGATCTTCCAATGACGTGATCCGTACATCTTTTACGCCGGATGAGATCTGCACATTGACGATGGAATTTTACAGAAGAAATTATATCGAAGGATTGTTCTTAAGTTCTGGAATTTTAAAAAATCCGAACTATACGATGGAGCTGATCTATGCAGCCTTGTATAAGCTGCGTCATGTCTGCAATTTTCAGGGATACATTCATGTAAAGGCAATTCCGGGAGCAGATCCGATTCTGATTCAGAAAGTGGGATTTCTGGCAGACAGGATGAGTGTGAATCTGGAATTGCCGACAGCCGAGAGTTTGAGACTTCTGGCACCACACAAGTCAAGAAAAAATATTCTGGCACCCATGCGGCTGGTCCAGGAGAAGTCCAAAGAGAACAGACAGGAGCTGACGCTGTATAAAAGTGCGCCGCGTTTTGTGCCTGCCGGCCAGAGTACGCAGATGATCATCGGCGCCTCTCCGGAGACAGATTATCAGATCCTGCGTGTGGCAGAGTCACTCTACCAGAAATTTGGATTAAAGCGTGTGTTTTATTCTGCTTTTGTGGCGGTCAATGAAGACAAGGCACTTCCGGCAAGAACATCAGATGGACCGCCGCTTCTTCGGGAACACAGACTATATCAGGCAGACTGGCTGCTGCGGTATTACAAGTTTGAAGCAAATGAGCTGCTGAATGAGAAAAATCCGAATTTTAATATATTCCTGGATCCGAAGTGTAACTGGGCGCTGAATCATCTGGAATATTTTCCTGTCGAAGTGAATCGGGCGTCATATGATGTTTTGCTGCGTGTTCCCGGGATCGGTTACAAATCAGCGGGCAGGATCGTAAAAGCAAGGCGGTTCGGATCTCTTGGATTTGAAGACCTCAGGAAAATGGGAGTGGTATTAAAACGGGCGCTCTATTTTATTACGTGCAGTGGAAAAATGATGTATAAAACGAAAATAGAAGAAGATTATATTACAAGGAATCTTTTGAATACGAAAGAACGTTTGCCGGACAGTGTTGCAGGGATGAATTATCAGCAGTTATCCTTATTTGATGATGTAAATTTTACCGGGAACCAGATCGTGACTATGGTATGACAGGAGAGGGATATGAAAAAGATTTATATTTGCAGAGATGACAGAACCGAGATGCTTTCGGCAATTTATGACGCATGGAAAGAAAACCGCAATAAAGAGGTAGGAATCGGGCTTTTGGGAAAGACACAGCAGCAGCTGTTCTGCGAATATGCAGAAGTTGTATCATCCGAAAAGAAAGCGCAGGCGGTGGAACGCCTGATACGGGATCATATGGGAGAGCAGACTTATGAGGATATTTCTTATGCCCTGTTGTGTGAAGATGCGATGAAAGCAGAGGCGATACTCCATGTCATGCAGGCAGCGAGACAGGTAAAGCCAAGTAAAAGGATTATGGATTTTCTGGGCAATCCCTCTGTGGCAAAAGTGTTTGAAATGAAACGCAGAGTTTCGAATGAAGCCCATTATTTTATTGAGTTTGTAAGATTTCGGGAGCTGGAAAACGGAGTTTTGTTTTCCGAGATAGAGCCGAAGAACAGGGTGCTGACATGTATCGCAGAGCATTTTGCAGATCGTTTTCCGATGGAAAACTGGGTGATCTATGACAATACGCATCAGGAATTTCTGGTACATCCGGCCGGAAAGCATTGGGTGCTGGTACAAGGAGAAGTGCCAGAGCGGAATGTGACAGAGCAGATCACGGAAGCCGAGAAGGAGTATGAAAAATTGTGGAAAGGATTTTTTAAAACCATCTCGATCAAGGAACGGGAAAATTTAAAATGCCAGCGAACACATATACCGGTCAAATATCGTAAAAATGTGACAGAATTCCAGTAAAAAACTATTGTATAATAGGAGGACTTAGTTTAACATAAGGATAACAAAGTGGCGTTGATAAGAGAAAGGAAGGAGAGATATGGAGAGAGAGGCAATCGTCTGGCTGGCGCTTTTTGTTATTCTTCTGATTGTAGAACTGTTGACTGTGGGTCTGACCTCCATCTGGTTTGCAGGAGGTGCACTGGCAGCGTTGGTTTTAGAGCTGCTGGGAGTCGATCTGATCTGGCAGATCGGGGCGTTTATCCTGGTTTCATTTGTGCTTGTGTATTTTACGAGACCGTTTGCAGTAAAATATGTCAATGCACATCATGAAAAGACAAACTATGAACAGGCAGTGGGAAAAATTGTCAGAATTACACAGAGAGTAGATGATCTTGCACAGACCGGAAAAGGAATTTTGGACGGAATGGAATGGACAGTGAGGACAGACAGTAAAGAAGTTCTGGAAAAGGATACTCTGGCAAGAGTAATCCGGATTTCCGGCGTAAAATTGATTGTAGAACCGTATAAGGAGGACTAGAGGATGGGATTGATGGTATTAGGAGTTTTATTGGTATTGGTGATATTGATTCTGGCAGCAAATATCCGAATCGTACCACAGGCACATGCGTATATTCTGGAACGTCTGGGTGGATATAAAGAGACGTGGGGTGTTGGAATTCATTTTAAGATCCCGATTCTGGATCGTGTGGCAAAGAGAGTATCACTCAAAGAGCAGGTTGTAGACTTTGAACCGCAGGCCGTGATCACAAAAGATAATGTTACGATGCAGATTGATACGGTGATCTTTTTTCAGATTACAGATCCGAAGCAGTATGCGTATGGAGTGGAGAACCCGATTGCAGCGATTGAAAATCTGACAGCGACTACACTGCGTAATATCATCGGAGATCTGGAACTGGATGAGACTCTGACATCCAGAGAGACGATCAATTCGGAGATGCGCACATCGCTGGATATCGCTACAGACCCGTGGGGAATCAAGGTGAATCGTGTGGAACTGAAAAATATCATGCCTCCGACTGCAATCCAGGATGCGATGGAGAAACAGATGAAGGCAGAACGTGAAAGAAGGGAAGCGATTCTGAAAGCGGAAGGAGAAAAGAAATCTACAATTCTGGTGGCAGAAGGTAAGAAAGAATCTTTGATCCTGGAAGCGGAGGCGGAAAAACAGGCGGCAATCCTGAATGCGGAAGCAGAAAAGCAGAAGAGAATCAAAGAGGCGGAAGGACAGGCGGAAGCAATCCGTACCGTTCAGAAAGCAACAGCAGAAGGAATTGAATTTATTAAACAGGCAGGTGCGGATGATGCAGTACTGACTTTAAAGAGTCTTGAAGCGTTTGCCAAAGCAGCAGACGGAAGAGCAACCAAGATTATCATTCCGTCCGAATTACAGGGAATCGCTGGTCTGACCAAGACGATCGCAGAGGTTGCAAGACCGGATAAAGCAGCAGAGTAGAGAACATGAAAGAGGAAACAATCATAAGGATATCTGTCCGCAGCCTTGTAGAATTTATTCTGCGGGAAGGGGACATTGACAACAGAGTGTCCGGCAGTATGGAAAAAGATGCCATGCTGCTGGGCGGTAAAATACACCGCAAAATACAAAGCCGTATGGGAACGAATTACACAGCGGAGGTTCCGCTTAAAATACAGATGCCGTGCGATGGGTTTGTTTTGCAGATAGAAGGGCGCGCCGATGGAGTTTTGAAAGATGACGGAAAAGTCCTGATCGATGAGATCAAGGGGATTTTGCGAAGTCTGGAACATCTGGAAGCGCCCGTTCCCGTTCATTTGGCTCAGGCAAAATGTTATGCTTATATTTATGCAGTTCAGAATTCTTTGAAGTGCATTGACGTTCAGATGACGTATTGTCAGATGGAAACAGAGGAAATCCGCAGGTTTTGCCAGGAATTTGAATTTCAAGAGCTTCAGACGTGGTTTCAGGATCTGGTGACACAATATGAAAAATGGGCAAAATTTGAAATTGAATGGCGGAATGTACGCAATGATTCGATCCGGCAGATTGAGTTTCCTTTTCCCTATCGAGAAGGACAGCGCGACCTGGTGGCCTCGGTATACCGCACGATCTTGCGAAAGAAAAAGCTGTTTATCCAGGCGCCTACCGGAGTGGGAAAAACAATGGCAACTGTATTTCCGGCAGTGAGGGCAATGGGGGAAGGGCTGGGAGAAAAGATTTTTTATCTGACAGCGAAGACGATTATGAGGACAGTTGCAGAGCAGGCATTTTCCCTGTTGAAAGAAAAGGGGCTGTTGTATAAGACCATTACGCTGACAGCAAAAGAAAAAATCTGTTTTTGTGAGGAGGCAGAGTGCAATCCGGATGCCTGTCCTTATGCAAAAGGACATTTTGACAGAGTGAATGATGCAGTTTTTGATCTGATCACACATTCCGGCGACTGGAGCAGAGAGGCTCTGGAAGAACAGGCGAAAAAGTACATGGTCTGTCCGTTTGAGATGTCTCTGGATGTGTCCAACTGGGCAGATGCAGTGATCTGTGATTACAATTATGTGTTTGATCCGCAGGCTCATATAAAGCGCTTTTTCTCAGAAAGTGGAAAAGAGGAATACCTGTTTCTGATCGATGAGGCGCATAATCTGGTGGAGCGGGGAAGGGAGATGTATAGTGCATCTCTATACAAAGAAGATTTACTGGAAGTAAGAAAACTGGTAAAGGCAGAGGATCCGAAACTGGCAAAGCGTTTGTCAGAGTGTAATCAGCAGTTTTTGGAATTAAAGAGAGAGTGTGAACATTATCAGATTTTAAAAAGTGTATCGCATATTGCGTTAAAGCTGATGAATGTGCTTTCGAAACTGGAAGATTATCTGGAAGAGTGCAAGGATGCAGAAAAGAAAAAGCGGGTGCTGGATTTTTATTTTGCAGTGCGCAGTTTTTTAAATATCCATGATATCATGGATGAAAATTATGTGATCTTTTCGGAAATGATGGAAGACGGAAGGTTTCAAATCAAGCTTTTTTGTGTCAATCCGGCGGTGAATCTTCAAAATTATCTGGAACAGGGAAACAGTACGATTTTCTTTTCTGCAACACTGCTTCCGGTTCATTACTATAAAAAGCTGCTTAGTGTTGAGAAAGATGATTATGCAGTGTATGCACATAGTTCTTTTCCGCAGGAAAATAAATTTCTTTTTATTGGAACGGATGTAAGTACCCGTTATACAAGAAGGGGAGAGAGTACATATCAGAGATTTGCCAGATATATTGCAGTGATGGCAGAACAGAAAAAAGGAAATTATATGGCGTTTTTTCCATCGTACCGTTTTTTGGAAGAGGTACATACGTGCTTTTTGGAGTGTGTTGATCACGAAGTCGACAGTATCTGTCAGGTTTCGTATATGGATGAAGAACAGAGGGAAGAGTTTTTGGAGGAATTTGAACAGGAAAGAGAGAAAAGTCTGGTTGCATTTTGCGTGATGGGCGGAATTTTTTCAGAGGGGATTGATCTGACAGAGGACAAGTTGATCGGAGCAGTAATCGCCGGGACAGGGCTTCCTCAGGTGTGTACAGAACGGGAAATTTTAAAGCAGTATTTTAATGCTGCCGATATGGATGGGTTTGACTATGCGTATCTGTATCCGGGAATGAACAAAGTTCTGCAGTCTGCCGGGAGGGTGATCCGAACGGAAAGTGACAGAGGTGTGATCCTGTTGTTGGATGACAGGTTTCGGGAAATGCGATACCGGGAAGTGTTTCCGAGAGAGTGGCAGCAGTATCAACTGGGAAGTGTGAAAAATCTGGAACAAGAAATACGGACTTTCTGGGAAAGTCCGTAATTGTACATCAGTCAAAAAAACTTAAGAATTCTTTTGCTGCCTTTGAGGTCAGTACCTGTTCATTATAAGCGATGACAAGCTCACGCTCTGGCAGTTCTTCTTCTGTCTGGACGGCAAAGAGATCGCAAGTCTGCTCAGAAAGACAGAAATTCGGAATAAATGCGATTCCGAGTCCGATTCGTGCAAGATCGATCAGAAGATCATTGCTGGTCAGCTCGATTTCAGGAACCAGATCCAGTTGATGCTGCTGGAAGAGGCGGTGCAGATATTCACTGGTGGTACTGTGCTTGTCCAACATCAGAATTGGATATTTTGACAGTTCCTGATAGGAAAGCTTCTTTCCTTTCAACTCTGCAAAATCCTGGTTGGCAATAAAAACATCATGAAATTTTTTGATCTTTTTGATCGAAGAGACATTGCTTAAGTAGCTGTTTGGGTAGTTGACCACAATGAGATCGACCTGTCCGGATTCCAGTAATTCTACACATTTGATGGATGTCTGGTTGACAACTTTGATGTGGGCATTTGGAAATGCTTCGTGAAATTTCTTTAAATAGGGAACCAGAAAATATCGGCAGATCGTATCACTGGCTCCAATCCGAATCTGTCCACCGGTAGAAGCTGCATCCAGAAGCTGGGATTCCCCGCGCTGGATCAGATGCATGGCAGGTTCGATATGGCGAAGGAGGATTTCTCCTTCCGGTGTGAGCTGGACTTTTTTTGTACTGCGGATAAAAAGCACCTGATCCAGCTTGCGTTCCAGTGTTTTGATAGACTGACTGACAGCAGATTGTGAGATGAAAAGCTGTTTGGAAGCTTCGGAAAAACTCAAAGTAGATGCCACATGATAGAATACCTTATATAGTTCATAGTTAATATCCATTATTAGACCTCCTAATAAGTGCTCCCTGTATTATAGGGCAAAAATGAATGAATTACAATCTATATTGTGGTAAAATATACAGGAATCGCAGAAGAATGGAAAAAATGACGAAAGCAGAAAAGACTGGGAGGTAAAATGCGTGAAAAAAGTACAATGGTTTTTGGGAATCGTGTTTTCTCTGGCGCTGATTCTGGTGCTGTTGATCAGCAGCTTTCAATTTGCGGCGTATGGAGATTTTGGATTTTACGAAAAAGAATATAAGAAATATGATGTGGTCTCGGATCTTGATATGGAGCTGAAAGATGTGATGTATGTGACCTATGAGATGATGGATTATCTGATCGGTGACAGAGAAAATCTGGATGTGTACATAGTGGTAGAAGGAAAAGAGCAGGACTTTTTTAATGAGCAGGACAAATTGCATATGGCTGATGTGAAAAATTTGTTTCTTGGTGGTCTTATGGTAAGAAGAGTATCAGCGGCGGTGATGCTGCTCTGTCTTTTCGTACTTTGGGTGACAAAGGCGAATTGGAAAAAGATTCTGGCAAGAGGATATCAGATCGGTCTTGGGATCGCCACAGCCGGAGTCGTGTTTCTGGCAGGAGCGCTGATTGTAGATTTTAATACAGCATTTACGGTATTCCATGAGATATTTTTTACCAATGATCTGTGGTTGTTTGATCCCGCTGAGGATTATATGATCCGGATGCTGCCGGAAGGTTTTTTCTATGATATGGCATTGCGCATTGGGGGAATCTTCATTATCAGTATGCTGATCTTTCTGGCAGTCAGTGTGTTTCTCGCCAGACAGGCCAAGAAAGATGAAAATGAAAGAAAAATTAAAAGTACTTATGAGTGAGTTTAATTATATTAATTATACTTATGAGAAAAAATGTGGTAAGATTACGGTAAAAAGAGTTACTTAATGTTTGAAAGAAGTGCAAAGGAGATTGTATATGAGCAACGTGAAGCGCGTATATGTAGAAAAAAAGGCAGAATTTGCCGTACAGGCAAAAGAATTGAGACATGAGATCAGAAGTTATCTTGGAATTGAAACTGTGACAGGTGTCAGAGTTCTGATTCGTTATGATGTGGAGAATCTTTCAGAAGATACGTTTGAGAAAGCATGTAATGGGATTTTTGCGGAACCGCCGGTAGATGTACTTTATCTTGAGAGCTTTCCGGTATTTGACAAAGATCATGTATTTTCGGTAGAATATCTGCCGGGACAGTTTGATCAGAGAGCAGATTCTGCTGAACAGTGTGTGCAGTTTATCAAAGAGGACGAGTCTCCTGTGATCAAAACGGCGACAACATATGTCATCGAAGGAAACGTAACAGAGGATGAATTTGCAGCGATCAAGAATCACTGTATCAACCCTGTGGACTCAAGAGAGACAGGAATGGAAAAACCGGAAACGTTAGTGACTGTGTTTGAGGAACCGGAAGATGTGAAAGTATTTGATGGTTTTGAGACAATGCCGGAAGCAGAATTAAAAGCGCTTTATGATTCCCTTGGGCTGGCAATGACATTTAAAGATTTCCAGCATATCCAGAATTATTATCACGGAGAAGAGCATAGAAATCCGACTATGACAGAGATTCGTGTTCTGGATACATACTGGTCTGATCACTGCCGTCACACGACATTCTCTACAGAGTTAAAGGATGTGACATTCGGTGAAGGAGACTATAAAGAGCCGATCGTCAATACATACAAACAGTATTTAAGTGATCACAGTGAGATCTTCAAAGGAAGAGAAGATAAGTTTGTCTGCCTGATGGATCTTGCGCTGATGGCGATGCGTAAGCTGAAAAAAGAAGGAAAGCTTGCAGATCAGGAAGAATCAGATGAAATCAATGCATGCAGTATTGTTGTTCCGATCAAAGTAGATGGAGTGGAAGAAGAGTGGCTGATCAATTTTAAAAATGAGACACACAATCACCCGACAGAGATTGAACCGTTTGGTGGAGCGGCAACCTGCCTTGGCGGTGCAATCCGTGATCCGTTGTCAGGACGTACTTATGTATATCAGGCAATGCGTGTGACAGGAGCTGCAGATCCGACGGTATCTGTAAAAGAGACTTTAAAAGGAAAACTTCCTCAGAAAAAACTGGTGAGAGGAGCTGCTCACGGATACAGTTCTTACGGAAACCAGATCGGTCTGGCGACAGGACTGGTAAAAGAAATCTATCATCCGGATTATGTGGCAAAACGTATGGAGATCGGTGCAGTGCTTGGGGCTGCTCCAAGACGTGCGGTGATCCGTGAGAATTCAGATCCGGGAGATATTATCGTACTGCTCGGCGGACGTACCGGACGTGACGGATGCGGTGGAGCAACAGGTTCTTCCAAAGTACATACAGAAGAATCTATTGAGACTTGTGGCGCAGAGGTTCAGAAAGGAAATCCTCCGACAGAGCGCAAGATTCAGCGCTTATTCCGCAGAGAAGAAGTAAGTAAGCTGATTAAAAAGTGTAACGACTTTGGTGCGGGCGGTGTTTCTGTTGCGATTGGAGAGCTTGCAGACGGACTTCGTGTGGATCTGGATAAAGTACCGAAAAAATATGCAGGTCTGGATGGAACAGAGATTGCTATTTCAGAATCTCAGGAGCGAATGGCGGTAGTCGTAGATCCGAAAGATGTGGCAGAATTCATGTCTTATGCAAAGGAAGAAAACTTAGAAGCAGTCGAAGTTGCAGTAGTGACAGAATCTCCGAGACTGGTTTTGGTGTGGAGAGGAAATGAAATTGTCAATATTTCCCGAGCGTTCCTTGACACCAATGGAGCACATCAGGAGACAACAGTAGAAGTTGAGATTCCTGCAAAGAAAGACAGTCTGTTCGTAAAAGAAGAAGTGACGGATGTAAAAGAAAAATGGCTGGAGACCTTAAAGGATTTAAATGTATGCTCTCAGAAAGGTCTGGTAGAGATGTTCGACGGCTCCATCGGAGCAGGTTCCGTGTTTATGCCGTACGGTGGTCAGTATCAGATGACAGAGACACAGGCTATGGTTGCAAAAGTTCCGGTTATGAATGGAACAACAGATGCGGTTTCTATGATGAGCTACGGATTTGATCCATATCTGGCAAGCTGGAGTCCGTATCATGGAGCGATTTATGCAGTGGTAGAGTCAGTTGCGAAGATCGTAGCCGCAGGTGGAGATTATAGCAAGATTCGTTTTACATTCCAGGAATATTTCCGTCGTATGACAGAAGATCCGAAGAGATGGAGTCAGCCGTTTGCAGCACTCTTGGGTGCATATGAAGCACAGCTTGGATTCGGGCTTCCGTCTATCGGGGGGAAAGACAGTATGTCTGGAACATTCCAGGATATTGATGTTCCACCGACTCTTGTATCGTTTGCCGTAGACATGGCAACAGAGGATGAGATTATTACTCCGGAACTGAAAAAGTCAGGAAATAAACTGGTTTGGATGAAGATTGAAAAAGATCAGTATGATCTCCCGGTTTATACACAGCTGATGGATCAGTATGGCAAATTTGCAGCAGATATCCACAGTGGAAAGATTGTTTCCGCATATGCGCTGGATCGTCATGGTGTAATCGCTGCGGCAAGTAAGATGGCATTTGGAAATAAACTGGGTGTGAAGATCGAGCATAATCTGGATGCGGGAGAATTGTTTGCGCCGGCATTTGGAGATATTATTGCAGAAGTTCCGGCAGACAAAGTGGGAGAACTGAGCATTGCATACACGGTGATCGGTGAGGTTCTCGAAGAGCAGAAATTTGTTATGCGGATACCGAAATTGCTCTGACAGAAGCGGAAGAAGCATGGACAGGCACTCTGGAAAGTGTATTTGCGACAAAATCTTCCGCAGATAATGATGAAGTGGTGGAAGAAAAGCTCTATCATACATCTGATATTCATATCTGCAGTCATAAGATCGGACAGCCGACCGTATTTATTCCGGTATTTCCTGGAACAAACTGTGAGTATGACAGCCGTAAGGCGTTTGAGAGAGCAGGCGCAAATGTGATCACAAAAGTATTCCGTAATATGAATGCAGAGGATATCCGTGATTCTGTTGCCGAGTTTGAAAAGGCAATCGGACAGGCACAGATGATCATGTTCCCGGGTGGATTCAGTGCAGGAGATGAACCGGATGGTTCTGCAAAATTCTTTGCAACTGCATTCCAGAATGCAAAGATCAAAGAAGCAGTAGAAAAACTGTTGAATGAAAGAGATGGACTGGCGCTCGGTATCTGCAACGGATTCCAGGCACTGATCAAACTGGGACTGGTTCCTTATGGTAAGATTGTAGGACAGACAGCGGATTCTCCAACATTGACATATAACACGATTGGACGTCATATTTCAAAGATGGTCTACACAAAAGTTGTGACAAACAAATCACCTTGGCTTGCAGGTGCAGAGCTCGGAGGGGTTTACACAAATCCGGCTTCCCACGGAGAAGGTCGTTTTGTAGCGAGTGAAGAGTGGCTGGATCAGTTATTCGCGAACGGTCAGGTAGCAACACAGTACTGCGATCCGTCAGGAAATATCAGTATGAACGAAGAGTGGAATGTCAATGGCTCCTACCGTGCGATCGAAGGTATCACAAGTCCGGATGGAAGAGTACTTGGAAAGATGGCACATTCCGAACGCCGCGGTGATTCTGTAGCAATCAATATCTACGGAGAGCAGGATCTGAAGATCTTTGAATCCGGTGTGAAATATTTTAAATAAAAGAATGGTTTGATTTGAAAAACAGACTTGTATTTTTGTGACAGTCTGATATAATTTAATTTGTAATTAATAGCAAAGGCTGTTACTGGTAATGCAGGCAAGACCGAGAACAATGAGGAGCATGAGATTATTGCACCTCTTGTCTTGGTCTTTTTTTATGAAAAAAGCAGGATAATACAGATACGGCCGATCTGTAAACAGTGCAAAAAGCAGCCGGAAAAGGAGGTAAATATGGATTATAAAGCAATAGGTAAAAAAATAATAAGTCTGGTTGGCGGGACAGAGAATATCAGGCAACTGACACATTGTGCAACACGCTTGAGGTTTGAGTTTTATAAGAAAGAAAAAGTAGATGTAAAAAGTATAGAAAACATTCCGGGAGTAATTGGAGTTGTAGAAAAAGGAGGGCAATTTCAGGTCATTATAGGAAATGAAGTGCAGACTGCTTTTCGGGCAATTTCTGAGGAAATGAAGCATAGTGAGGAGAATGATGGAAACAGAGAACTGGACCGGGAAGAAAAAACGACGATTGTCAATCGGATCATAAGTGTGATTTCTACTACATTCACACCGGTGATTCCGGCATTGATTGGCGGAGGTATGATAAAGGCAGTACTTTCTATTCTGGTTTTGGCAAAACTGGTAGATCCGTCAGAATCCACTTATAGTATTTTGACATTTATTTCAGATGCACCATTCTATTTTATGCCGGTTCTATTGGCATATGGAGCAGCTATGAAATTTAAGTGCAATCCTATTCTGGCAATCACAATGGCGTGCGCATTACTTCATCCATCCTGGAACGGTATGGTGGAAGCGGGAGAGTCAATTACTTTTTTTGGGATACCAGTAGTATTGGTAAATTACTCATCTTCTGTAGTACCGATCATCCTGAGTGTTTGGATTATGTCTTATGTAGAGCGATTTGCAGAGAAATATTCTCCGTCAGTGATTAAATTTTTCCTGA
>ENA-OQKD01000011-OQKD01000011.1-human-gut-metagenome-genome-assembly--contig:-NODE-11-length-47726-cov-5.734385_pt1 | contig 47726 bp, 45 predicted proteins | sample MGYA00242775_ERZ504792 | MGnify/ENA primary metagenome ERZ504792 (study PRJEB26092, sample SAMD00036401) | human gut metagenome | host: Homo sapiens | study: EMG produced TPA metagenomics assembly of...
GCGGCGTCGCTGCATCAGGGTTTCCCCCATTGTGCAATATTCCCCACTGCTGCCTCCCGTAGGAGTTTGGGCCGTGTCTCAGTCCCAATGTGGCCGGTCACCCTCTCAGGTCGGCTACTGATCGTCGGCTTGGTAGGCCGTTACCCCACCAACTACCTAATCAGACGCGGGTCCATCTCATACCACCGGAGTTTTTCACACCGTACCATGCGGTACTGTGCGCTTATGCGGTATTAGCAGCCGTTTCCAACTGTTATCCCCCTGTATGAGGCAGGTTACCCACGCGTTACTCACCCGTCCGCCGCTCAGTCACCAAGGCTTCAATCCGAAGAAATCCGTCAAGGTGCTTCGCTCGACTTGCATGTGTTAAGCACGCCGCCAGCGTTCATCCTGAGCCAGGATCAAACTCTCGTTAAAAGTGTTCGTTCCGGTCAGAATTAACTACTAGCTAATTCATCCCTTTTACTGTCTGTCACATTAAATGTGACGGGTGCATCTTTTAGATGCTGTTCTTAAAAAATCTTCTCTTAAGAAATTTTCAAGGTTGTTGTCTATTGTTTAATTATCAAGGTTCTTTGTTGTTTCTTTTCTCCAGAAGCAACTCTGATATTTTATCATGTTGTTTTCTGTTTGTCAAGAACTTTTTTGTTTTATTTTTTTGTGATTCTTTTCAAGCTTTCGCTTGTTTCGAATCAGCTTTAATATATTATCACGTGTATCTTCGTTTGTCAACACTTTTTTGAATCTTTTTTTAATTCATTTTGATAATACATTTTAGTGCATAGGCACCAAACGGAGAAAGAGGGATTTGAACCCTCGCGCCGGTTTCCCGACCTACACCCTTAGCAGGGGCGCCTCTTCAGCCTCTTGAGTATTTCTCCTCGCCTGAATTTCTGTAATATCTTACAGCATTTATTCAGTTGTGCACCAACAGTGCATATGTGATTATACTAGACTGTTGTCACAATGTCAATGTCTAAATTCAAACTTTTTTATTTTTCTTTGATTTGTTGTTATGTCCGCCCTTAGTGTTCCATTTTCATGTGCAATTGTCGTGCTTATTCAAAAGGAATCACAGCTCCGTCATAGGTTTTTTCGATATATTCTTTAATCTCATCTGATTTCAATGCCTTTACAAGAGCCTGTATCTTTTCCTCTTTTTCATTTCCCTCTTTTACTGCAATAATGTTTACATATGTTTTTGCAGCCTCAGAATCTGATTTTTCATATGCAAGCGCATCTTTGGCTACAGAATATCCTGCTTCCAGCGCATAGTTTCCATTTAGTACTACATATGCAGTTTCTCCGGTCACTCTTGCTACCTGTGCAGCTTCCAGTTCTACAATTTCTACATTATATGGATTTTCTTCAATATCATTTACTGTTGCATTGAGTCCTGCCCCGTCTTTTAATGTGATAATTCCATTGTCCTGTAAGAGAAGCAATGCTCTGGCTTCATTTGTCGTATCATTTGGCACTGCGATTTTATCACCTTCGGAAATTTCATTCAGATTCTTTTTTGTTCCTGGATAAATTCCAAATGGCTCATAATGGATATCTCCTGCATCTACCAGATGAGTTCCTTTTTCCTCATTGAAACTTTCCAGGTATGGCACATGCTGGAAATAGTTTGCATCAAATTCTCCGCTCTCTACAACTTCATTTGGCTGCACATAGTCATCAAACACTGTCACTTCCAGCTGATATCCTTCTTTTTTCAGAATCGATTTTGCCTGTTCCAATATTTCAGCGTGCGGAGTTGCAGATGCTGCTACTTTAATCGTCTTTGCATCTTCACTGCTGCCTTTCTCCTCTGCTTTTGAATTGCTTTGGCATCCTGTCAGTACTCCTAATGTTAAAATTCCTGTTAATATAATTGCTGTTACCTTTTTCATATTCTCTCTCCTTTTCCCTTTTGTTTTTGCTGTTTTTCTATTTTCTTTTATCCAGTACAGATGCAGCTTTCATTCCCGCCGACTGGAAAATCTGAACCAGTATCACAAGCAGAACAACTGTCACGATCATGATTTCAGACTGATATCGATAATATCCATAACGGATGGCGATATCTCCAAGTCCACCGCCACCTACAGTTCCTGCCATAGCTGAGTATCCGAGGATCGTCCCTATTGCAATTGTCGCTCCTGTGATCAGAGATGTTCTCGCTTCTACGAGAAGAACCCTGGTGATAATTTTGAAATTTCCTGCTCCCATTGCTTTTGCAGCCTCAATCACTCCCTCATCCACTTCTTTAACCGAAGATTCCACCATTCTTGCAATAAACGGCACTGCTGCCACCACCAGTGGAACAATGGTCGCCGATGATCCGTAGCTTTGCCCCACGAGCAATCTCGTGAGCGGTATCACAAGGATCAAAAGAATCAGAAACGGGATGCTTCTCACAATGTTTGAAATAAGATCTAATATCTTATATAACACTGCATTCGGTTTCAAACCGTCTTTATCTGATACTGCCAGGCAGATTCCCATTGGGAGACCAAAGACATATCCCAGAATCGTAGATGCCAGTGTCATATATAAAGTTTCTTTTACTCCATTTAAAATCATTAAGATCACGTCTTCACTCCACATCATCCGTCACCTCCTCCAGTTCAATGCCACATGTTTTTAAATAGTTCTGCATTTCCTCTGCCTGTCTGCTGTCTCCTGCAAACTCCAGAATCATTTCGCCTTTTGCAACACCTCCGATATTTCTTGTGTCTGCCCGCAGAATGTTGACCGGTTCCCGGAACTTTAAGATCATATTAGCGATCACTGGCTGGAACGCCGAATTTTCTGAAAATACAATTCGTACTTTTCTGCCGCTCTGAATCAGATCTTTTGTATTGCCGGAAGATTCTGCTCTGCTGATATCATCTCCTTCATCTTTTCGGATTAATTCTCTTGCCACATCTGATTTTGGATGACTGAATATCTCGGACACACTTCCTGTCTCCACAATTTCTCCTGATTTCATGATCGCTACATGAGAACAAATTTTTCTGACCACAGACATCTGGTGGGTAATGATCACAATCGTAATATTAAATTTCCGGTTGATTTCCCGTAACAATTCCAGAATCGATGCTGTTGTCTGTGGATCCAAAGCGCTTGTAGCTTCATCACACAACAGGATTTTAGGCGATGTTGCAAGTGCTCTTGCAATTGCAACTCTCTGTTTTTGACCACCTGATAATTGAGAAGGAAATGCATTTGCTTTTTCCTTCAATCCTACGATTTCCAGAAGTTCTTCCGCTTTTTCTCTTGCTTCCTTTTCTTTTTGCCCTGGATATACATCGGAAAACACACATTTTCCAGTACTGATTTCTGCATCAGAAGATTAAAATGCTGAAAGATCATTCCAATCTGTTCTCTTTGCTTTCTCAATTCTTTCTCTTTCAGCCCGCCCAATGCACGTCCTTTTATCAATACATTTCCGGATGTAGGCTGCTCCAGAAAGTTCATACATCGTACCAATGTACTTTTTCCTGCTCCTGACATTCCGATAATTCCGTAAATTTCTCCTGATCTTATTGTCAGGTTTACATTTTTTAACGCCTGAACAGTTCCTTCTTTGGAAGAATATGTTTTGGACACATTTTCAATTTTAATTTCCGCCATTGCTTTTTCCTTCCATTTTTTATTCGTTTTCCCTTATTCTGTTTGGGATGTATTTAACTATATCATTTTAGTTGGAAATGTGTTAATTCTAAAAAAATACAGCCAGTAATAGTTTTTTCCTATTACTGGCTGTGATATTTTAATTGATATCCAACGTTTTGTCTTTATATTTTGATATTTCTTCCAGATATTTTTTCCCGAGTGGACTGATTGCAACTCCGCTTCTGACCAAGTATCCAATGGTCATCACTTCATCTGATTTCAGCTTTACTGCACAATACTCTTCCCCGTTAAGTTCCTCGCAGATGATACCGGAACATAAGGTATATCCATTCAATCCTACCATAAAATTCAGAATCGTCGCCCGATCATCTACCTTGATCAGCTGCTTATATTCAAATGTACTCAGCACTTCTTCTGCAAAATAAAAGGAATTGTACGTCCCTTGTTCAAAAGACAGACAAGGGTATTCATTTAGCTCTTCCAGTTCAATTTCTTTCCGATTTGCCCAGGGATGTCCTTTCCACATATACACATAAATACTGCACTTAAGAAGTTCATGAAATTCAAGATTACACTCATGGAATAATTTTGTCAGTACTTTCCGGTTAAACTCATTGACATACAGAATCCCGATCTCACTTTTGAAATTCTTAACGTCCTGAATCACGTCATATGTTTTTGTTTCATGAACAGCAAACTCGTATTCTTCCATGCCGAACTGTCTCACCATCTCTACAAAGGCATTTACTGCAAATGTATAGTGCTGCATTGATACGCTGTAATTTCTTTTTTGATTTTCTTTTTCCACGTATTTGGATTCGATCAGCTGGTACTGCTCCACAACCTGCCTGGCATACCCGATAAATTCCTCGCCCTCCGGCGTAACAGACACGCCTCTGTTGGTTCTTCGAAACAGATCAATCCCAATTTCTGTCTCCAGTTCTTTGATTGCTGAGGATAAGCTCGGCTGGGAAATAAACAGTCTTCTCGCCGCTTCATTCATAGATCTGGCATGTGCAACAGTGATCGCATATTTTAACTGTGTTAATGTCATTGTATTTCAGCCCTTTCCGGACAATTTTCATCAATTATTTTCTGGATACGGTCATGTACGATCTCTGCAATCTCCGTAGTTTTCATATTTTTGTATTCTTCATAATACAGCGGTTCTAAAAAGTGTACCTGTACCGTAACCTGACTGATTGTTTTCGTATCGAATGGTTTAAAAGAATCAATCAATGCAACCGGAACAATCGGACATTTTGCTTTGGTTGCAGCTTTAAAGCTTCCGCCTTTGAAGGAGCCGATCTGATTTCCATTTTTAGAACGGGTTCCCTCGGCAAAAATCAGATAGTTCTTTCCATTTTGAACTTCCTTTGATACATCAATGATCACCTGCATAGACTGCCTGATATCTTCCCGGTCTATCATATATGCATGCATACAGGAAAAGACCTGCTTTAAAAACGGAACATCCTTTACTTCTTTTTTGGCTACTACAGAAAACGGATATGGACATGCGTCTAATATAGCCAGCACATCATACATTCCCTGATGGTTCGGAAAAAACCATAAATCCGTTCTCTTTTGGAAGATTTTCTGCACCATGTTCTTCTATTTTTACATTTCCGCCTTTGTTGGCACGAAAAACAATCCACTTTAAAAACTTAACATGTTCTTCCAGTGTATAGTTTTCCGGGTGTGCCGCTCTGTGACACAATTTGATCCACATGTACGGAACCAGTAAGATATTCCGAAACACCATTAATAAAATACGTTTCATTTTTTCTGCTCCTGAAATTACTCATTTTTATAGGTGCAATACTCTTTGATTGCACTTTCATATAAATTATTGCCCTCACTGTCTATGACAACGATTACCGGAAAGTTTTCTACCTGAAGCTTTCGAATTGCTTCTGTCCCCAGATCATCATATGCAACAACTTCTGATTTTGTGATACATTTTGACAGCAACGCTCCTGCGCCTCCTACTGCCGCAAAATAGACTGCACCATTTCTGATTACAGCATCAATCACATCCTGTGTTCTTTTTCCTTTTCCGATCATCGCACCCATCCCAAGATCCAGAAGCTGTGGTGTATATTTATCCATGCGGCTGGCCGTTGTCGGACCTGCAGAACCGATAGGACGTCCTTCCCTTGCCGGAGACGGTCCCATATAATAGATAATCTGATCCTGGATATCAATCGGAAGATTTTCCTGATTCTGCAGTGTTTCATACATTCTTTTATGCGCAGCATCCCGCGCTGTATAAATAGTTCCTGTAATATATACATAATCTCCTGATTTCAGAGTTTTTAATTCTTCTTTTGAAATCGGAGCCTGCAAATGTCTTTCCATAATGCTTTCCTTTCTGTTTTTCTTTTAAAGTTCACGAACGACATGTCTGTTTACATGACAGCAGATATTGATTCCTACCGGAAGCCCTGCAATATGTGTCGGATATGTATTGATATTAACTGCAAGCGCAGTAGTTGTTCCTCCAAGCCCTCCGGGTCCGATTCCAAGGCTGTTGATTTTCACAAGCATCTCCTCTTCCATGTCTTTTACATATGGAATGTCAGAATGTACCCCCACTTCTCTTGTCAGAGCTTCTTTTGCCATCAGCGCACATTTTTCAAAGGTTCCCCCGATTCCTACTCCAACTACCATCGGAGGACAGGCATTCGGACCGGCGTCCCTGACTGCCGTCAGAATCGCATGTTTTACTCCCTCAATACCTTCTGCCGGCTTCAACATAAATACACGGCTCATATTTTCGCTTCCAAATCCTTTTGGTGCTACTTTTATCTTCACCTTATCTCCTGCAACGATTTTGGTATGGAGCACTGCCGGTGTATTATCTTTTGTATTTTCACGGATTAATGGATCTTTTACCACAGATTTTCTTAAAAAACCTTCTGTGTACCCCTGTCTGACCCCTTCATTGACTGCCTCTTCCAGAAGGCCACCCTCCAGATGCACATCCTGCCCGATTTCCAGAAATATAACTGCCATTCCGGTATCCTGACAGATTGGAATCATATCATCAGCCGCAATTTTTAAATTTTCCTGCAGCTGTCCCAATATCTGTTTTCCAAGCGGTGATTTTTCGTCCTGCTCCGCCTGTTTCATTGCTGTGTCCATATCTTTTGACAGATAGTGGTTTGCTTCAATACACATTTCTTTGATATTTTTTGAGATTTCTCTCACATCAATTGTACGAATCATAATGCCTCCTAGAATTTTTTACAATCATCAGGTTTCTGTTTTCACTATCCAGTATTATAGTATAGTTCCTTCAAAATTGAAACAAAAAAAGAGAGCCGGATGCTCTCTTTTGAGGTTCCGGCTCTCTTTCGGGAAGGGGGTGATACAATCCAGTTATCCTATTTTTCTTGATTTTCGATAAATGATCGCTCCTACAATAATGTTGAGTGAGATCAGCAGTCCAATCACCCATTTTGCATAGTCGTTATCAAAATCACCAGTCTTGACTGCTGGAACCAGGGCTTTACATACTACACATCTTCCATCACGATATATGTGTCCTGTTACTGCAATCGTCACCTTCTCCAGTGTTGTTTCGTTCTTTCCATCTTTATCCAGATATAATTTTTCACAAGTATCACACCGGTAGTATGCTCTATTTCCGGCTTCTGTACATGTTGCCTGCTTTTCTGGAACCCGGATCAGACTATGTTTGTGCGGTTCTACATAATCCGGATCTTTTGCCTGGCAAATGGTACAGATACCGTCTTTATACTGATGTCCCGTCGGAGGAAGCGTAATCTCTTCTACCGTTGTCTCCTCTGTTCCCGCCTTGTCGAGATACAGCTTTTTGCAGGACTGACACTGATAGCAGGCTTTATATCCGGCTTCTGTACATGTCGGTAGTTTTTCCTGAACCACCAACATATCGTGCTGATGCTTTTCTGACTGTCTTGCCGTGAACGAGAATGTTACAATCCGATACCATCCATTCTCTGATTCTTCGACCTTTGGTGTTCCCTGTACTTCATTTCCAGGAAGCACAGTAATCAGCTCCGGCGCTGCGAATTGATATCCTTCTTTTGCTTCATATGTTACATGAAGCTCATACTCACCTTCCTCAAATTTATCTGTTGACAGTAACGTGTTTTCTCCGTTCTTCGTCGTCCATTCAACCATATTGATAAAATAGTGTGCACCGGCAGGAACCTCTAATTCATATGACGGCATTTCTCCGATGACCGGCCAGGTTATATGATTTGTATTGATGATCGTAATCTCTTGTCTTCCCTCAGCCGGATTTTCATCACTTGTTTCCGCCGCCTCTGCAACTGAAAAAATCATAACTGCAAACATACAAACTGCTAAAGGTAGTGCCAGCCAACTCTTTGCCTTTTTCATAATCTCACGCTCCTCTCCCTGATTTCATTTTAATCATTGGTTTTCTGGTTTCCTTTGTGTGCACTTTATTTTGTTGTATGGTTCTTTTTTCTTTATTATACTATAATTTACTGTTTTTATCTATATTTTCTTTATATTCTTTATTTTTTTATATTTTATCTGATTATTTGTTTTAAAAAAACCTCCGCATATCATGCGAAGGCTCTTTCTCTTTATTCTTCTATTGGAACGTCTGTCTCTTCCTCATCCTCAGAAATTTCGATTTCTTCTCCATCGATCTCTGCAGATGCTTTTCTTACTTTTGCGATACTTGCAACTTTTTCATTCTCAGGCAGATTGATCAGTTTTACACCGGATGTGATTCGTCCGTATACAGAAATGTCGGAACACTTCATACGGATCACGATTCCTTCCGTATTGATCATCATGATCTCGCTGTCTTCATCGACCGCCTTCATACCAACCACATCGCCTGTTTTTTCCGTGATCTTATAGCATTTTACACCTTTTCCTCCACGGTTCTGTCTTGTAAATTCATCCATATCTGTCAGTTTGCCCATACCTTTTTCAGATGCAATGAGCAGATATTTTCCTTGATCGCTGATCTGCATTCCGATTACTTCATCATGATCTCCAAGGTTCATGCCACGCACTCCCATAGAAACACGGCCTGTCGGACGCACATCCTTCTCACTAAACCGGATACACATACCGTATTTTGTAACCAGGATCACATCCTGTTCATCATCTGTAATCTTCACTTCGATCAGTTTATCATCTTCTCTGAGAACGATCGCAGCCAGTCCGGTCTTTCTGACATTTGCATAATCTTTAATCGGAGTCTTTTTCACAAGACCTTTTTCTGTTGCCATCAACAGATACTGTCCATCCTCGTACTCCCGGATTGGAATCATTGCTGTGATCTTCTCATCCGGCATCAGCTGCAGCAGATTGATGATTGCAGTACCGCGCGCAGTTCTGCTTGCTTCCGGAATCTCATAGCCTTTCAGACGGTACACACGTCCTGTATTTGTAAAGAACATGATATAGTGATGTGTTGTCGTAATAAACAGTTCCTTGATATAGTCATCATCCAGGATCTGCATTCCTTTGATTCCTTTTCCGCCTCGGTTCTGACTCTTGAATGTATCCATGGACATTCTCTTAATGTATCCCATTTTTGTCATGGTGATCACCACATTTTCTCTTGGGATCAGATCTTCCATGGAAATATCAAACTCATCAAATCCGATGGATGTTCTTCTCTCATCTCCATATTTTTCGGAAATGACAAGAATCTCCTTTTTGATCACACCAAGAAGCAGTTTTCTGTCCGCAAGAATCGCTTTTAATTCCCCGATCTTCTTCATCAGTTCTTCGTACTCTGCTTCCAGCTTCTCACGCTCCAGACCTGTCAGTGCACGCAGACGCATATCTACGATCGCACTTGCCTGTACTTCTGTCAGGTCAAATCTGGCCATCAACTCTTCCTTCGCAGTCTGAACATTCTTAGATCCGCGGATAATCCGGATTACTTCATCAATGTTATCCAGTGCAATCAGTAATCCCTGTAAAATATGAGCACGCTCTTCTGCTCTGTTCAGCTCATACTGTGTTCTTCTCGTCACAACCTCTTCCTGGTGCTTCAGGTAATGCTTCAGCATATCCAGGATATTCATGACTTTTGGCTCATTGTTGACTAAAGCCAGCATGATCACACCGAAGGTATCCTGCAGCTGTGTATGTTTATAAAGCTGGTTTAAAATTACATTCGGATTGACATCTCTTCTCAATTCGATACAGATGCGCATTCCCTCACGGCTGGACTGATCGCTTAAATCGGTGATCCCATCTACCTTTTTATCACGTACCAACTCTGCGATCTTCTCGATCAGTCGGGCTTTATTTACCATGTATGGCAGCTCCGTTACGATAATCCTGTTCTTACCGTTTGCCATTGGTTCAATATTGGTAATCGCACGCACACGGATCTTACCGCGTCCTGTGCGGTATGCTTCTTCAATTCCTCTTGTTCCGAGAATCTCTGCTCCGGTTGGAAAATCCGGTCCTTTGACGATCTTTAAAATATCATCAATACTTGTCTCTCCGTTTTCATCGATCTGGTCGTCAATGATCTTCACGACCGCGCCAATGATTTCACGCAGGTTATGCGGCGGAATGTTCGTTGCCATTCCGACTGCAATACCGGATGTTCCGTTTACCAGAAGATTCGGGAATCTGGCCGGAAGAACTGTCGGTTCTTTCTCTGTCTCGTCAAAGTTCGGTGCAAAATCTACGGTATTTTTATTGATGTCAGCAGTCATCTCCATGGAAATCTTGCTCAGACGTGCCTCTGTATATCGCATGGCAGCAGCGCCATCACCGTCTACAGACCCAAAGTTCCCGTGTCCGTCAACCAGAGGATATCTCGTAGACCATTCCTGTGCCAGATTTACCAGTGCTCCATAAATAGAGCTGTCGCCATGAGGATGATATTTACCCATTGTATCACCGACAATACGCGCACATTTACGATGCGGCTTGTCAGGTCCATTATTCAGCTCGATCATTGAATACAGGATTCTTCTCTGTACCGGCTTTAATCCGTCTCTGACATCCGGCAGGGCACGGGATGCGATAACGCTCATCGCATAGTCGATATAGGAAGTCTCCATTGTCTTTTTCAGGTCAACTTCATGGACTTTATCAAAAATATTATCTTCCATGTTCCTTCTCCTTGTTTTTTAAGTGTATTGCAATTCTATATATCCAGATTTTTAACAAATCTGGCATTTTCTTCAATGAACTCTCGTCTTGGTTCTACCTTGTCTCCCATCAGTGTAGTAAATGTCAGATCCAGTTCGGAAGATGTCTCGTCATCCATAGTCACCCTCAAAAGTACACGATGCTCCGGATCCATTGTTGTCTCCCAGAGCTGATCCGCATCCATTTCACCAAGACCTTTATAACGCTGAATCTTATTATTGCTGTCACGTCCTACTTCTGTAAGAATCTCATTTAATTCCTCATCACTGTATGCATACCAGACTTTTTTATTTTTTTCCAGCTTATACAGCGGCGGCTGTGCCAGATACACATAGCCTTCTCTGATCAGATCCGGCATAAAACGATATAAAAATGTCAGAAGCAGGGTGCTGATATGCGCACCATCCACATCGGCATCAGTCATGATAATAATCTTATGATACCGCAGCTTGGAAATATCAAAATCCTCATGAATTCCTGTTCCAAACGCCGTGATCATAGCCTTGATCTCCGCATTGGCGTAAATCTTATCCAGCCTTGCTTTTTCTACATTCAGGATTTTTCCTCTCAGTGGAAGGATCGCCTGTGTCGCACGCTGTCTCGCTGTCTTTGCAGAACCACCCGCAGAATCTCCCTCGACGATGTAGATTTCACAGTTTTCCGGATTTTTGTCTGAACAATCCGCCAGTTTTCCAGGCAGGGACATCCCTTCCAGAGCTGATTTTCTTCTGGTCAGATCTCTGGCCTTTCTTGCTGCCTCTCTTGCTCTTTGTGCCATCAGAGATTTCTCTACTGTCTGTTTTGCGACAGATGGATTCTGCTCGAGGAAAATCTCAAGCTGAGTGCTGACAATATTGTCCACTGCTCCACGCGCTTCACTGTTTCCGAGCTTCTGCTTGGTCTGCCCCTCAAACTGCGGCTCTCCGATCTTAACACTGACAATCGCTGTCAGACCTTCACGAATGTCATCACCTGACAGATTCGGCTCATTGTCCTTGAGCAGTTTATTCTTTCTGGCATACTCATTAAAGGTCTTCGTCAATGCCTTTCTGAATCCCTCAATATGAGTTCCCCCTTCCGGAGTTGTAATATTGTTTACAAATCCATACGTATTGTCACTGTAGGAGTCGTTATGCTGCATGGCCATCTCGACAACTACTCCGTCTTTTTCGCCTTCACAATAAATGATCTGGTCATACAAAGGTGTCTTGCTTTTGTTCAGATAAGTGACAAACTCTTTGATTCCACCCTCGTAATGAAATGTATGCTCTCTGATTTCTTCTTCACGAAGATCCTGCAGAATAATCTTCAGCCCTTTTGTGAGAAATGCCATCTCACGCAGTCTCTGCTTTAATACATCGTATTCAAATACAGTCTCTTCAAAGATCTCGCCATCCGGAAGAAATGTAACTTTTGTTCCGGTTTTATCCGGATCACATTCACCGACTACTTTTAACGAATACATCGTCTTTCCGCGTTCATATCGCTGTTTGTAAATTTTTCCTTCGTTGTAGATCTCAACTTCAAGCCATACAGAGAGTGCGTTTACAACGGACGCACCTACTCCGTGCAGACCTCCGGATACTTTGTATCCTCCTCCGCCGAATTTTCCGCCGGCGTGAAGAATCGTAAATACAACCTCTACCGCAGGAATCCCTGCCTTGTGGTTTAATCCAACCGGGATTCCTCGTCCGTTGTCAACGACCGTCACAGAATTGTCCGGATTGATACTCACATTAATCGTATCACAATATCCAGCCAATGCCTCATCTACCGCATTGTCTACAATCTCATATACCAGATGATGAAGTCCTCTTGCAGAAGTGCTTCCAATATACATTCCCGGTCTTTTTCTTACTGCTTCCAGTCCCTCTAATATTTGGATCTGGTCTGCTCCATATTCTGCATCAAATTCAGTACCTGTTGCACCCATTTAAAAACCTCCTAGTTTTCTTTTGTCACACTTCCGCTGCTTACACGGAAAATTTTATTTATAGAAAATCGATGATTCACAAACTCATCCAGCCCAGTACATGTAATCACGGTCTGTATATCATGAATACTGTCTAATAAATAGTTTTGCCTGTGCTTGTCCAGTTCAGACAATACATCGTCCAATAATAAAATCGGTGTATCTTTGATCACTTCTTTCACCAGTTCGATCTCAGACAGCTTTAACGACAGTGCTGCTGTCCTCTGCTGCCCCTGTGAGCCGAATTTGCGAATATCCAGATCACCTGATAAAAAGCACAAATCATCCCTGTGCGGACCGACAGAAGTGCTTTTCATCCGAATGTCTCTCTCCCGGTTTTTTTTCAAAGCCTGCTCCAGAGAAAGACTTCCAAGACTGCTCTCATAAGACAGTTCAATCCGCTCTCTCCCGCCTGTCAGCCTGTAATGTATGTCGGCAATGATCTGATTGACCTGCCTGATAAATTGTTTTCGGCTCTCGATCACTTTTGTCCCATACTCAGCAAGCTGCATATCCCAGATATCCAGCGTATCCATTAAGTGATCCTGATGATAAAGCTCTTTTAACAGAGAATTTCTCTGATTGATGATTCGATTATAATTTGATAAATTGCTCAGATATACTTTGTCGATCTGAGATAACTCCAGATCGATAAATCTTCTTCTGCCGGCAGGTCCGTCTTTGATAATATTGAGGTCCTCCGGAGAAAAAAAGACAAAATGTACAATTCCAAACAACTCACTTGCTTTTCGAATTGGAATTTTATTGATTGCGATTCCTTTTGGACTGTTCTTTTTGAGATGCATATCAATCTGGAATTCCATCCCCTTTTTCTCTACGATCGTCTCCAGATGTGATTCCTCTCTGCCGAACTGTATCAAATCTCTGTCTTTTGTCCCTCTGTGGGATTTTGTCGTACCCGACAAATACAATGCCTCAAGGATGTTGGTCTTTCCCTGGGCATTGTCTCCATACAGGATATTTGTCTTTGAATCAAATGTCATATCCAGTAATTCATAATTCCTGTAATTTTTGAGCTTTAAAGATTTGATAACCATAATTTCTCCATCAATATGTAACTATTTTACACGTTTTTTCGTTATTTTTCAATTTTTATTTCCTGTCCGTCAAATGAAGCAGTATCTCCCGGATATAATTTTCTGCCTCTTCTTGTGTCAACCTCTCCGTTTACCGTGACCATTCCATCCTGAATAACTTCCTTGGCTTCGACTCCTGATTCTACCAGTCCTGCTGCCTTTAATGCCTGACCAAGCTTAATAAACTCATCTGTTTCTCTTAATTTAATTGTTTCCATATGCACTCTACTTTCTACGCAACTGCGTTAAAATTTACCGGAAGGATCAGATAAATATAGCTCTGATTCTCATCTTTGATGAAACACGGAGCTTTCGCGTTCATAAAATACAGATCCACTTCCTCATCGTCAATGACACGAAGAGCATCAATCAGGAATTTCGGGTTAAATCCAATGAGCAAGTCTTTTCCTTCTTTGGTAATAAAAATAGTTTCATCCATAGAACCGATCTGGGATTTGATCTTTAATTCCATCGTTCCGTCTTTGATATCGATAATGATCGGTTTTTTGTCTCCCTCTTTGATAAGCAGGGTGGCACGGTCAATACAGTCTAGAAGTTCTTTTTTATGGATTCTGACTTTTGTTTCATAGTCACTGGATAACATCTGATCGATTTTAAAATATTCTCCTTCGATCAAACGAGATACAACAACTGTTTTGTCAAATTCAAATACGATATGATTCTTTGTGAAAGAAATATCAACCAGTGCTTCCGCCTCTCCACCAATGATCTTGCTGATTTCCTGAAGCGTTTTTCCAGGGACAATGACCTTCTTCTGACCGTAATCTTCTTTTAATTCTATCTTACGAATTGAGATTCTGTGACCATCTAGTGAGACAACTTTCAGTATGTTGCCTTCAATTTCAAACAATTCACCCGTCATCATCTTATTTGTATCATTATCTGCGATGGAGAAAATTGTCTGACGAATCACTTCTTTTAATGTGAATTCTGAGACAGTAATGTAATCTTCTTTCTCTATTACAGGAAGATATGAAAAATCTTCTCCGGACTGTGCTGCAATATTGAATTTTGCTTTTTCACAGGTGATCAGAGTCTGATTGTCAGATGTTGTTTCGATTACAACATCACTGTCCGGAAGCTTTCTTACAATTTCCGAAAAAATCTTAGCATTTAATGCGATGATACCTCTTTCTAAAATATCACCTTCAATTCGGGTTTCAATTCCAAGTTCCATATCATTTGCTGTCAACTTAATAACATCTGTCGATGCATCAACTAAAATACATTCTAAGATAGGCATTGTTGTTTTAGAAGGAACAGCTTTAGAAACAATACTGACTCCTTTTACAAGATTGGATTTCGTACATACGATTCTCATCTGTTGATAATCTCCTTTCGAATTTGTGAAATATGATTTGTAGTGGAAAACTTTCAGCAGCCGAATCTTATAAAGAGAAATATAAAAGTTTTCCGCCTTAGCCGCCGTAGGGGGTGTGGATATGTTGATAAATGCTTCAAAGCCTTATAAATCAAGGGGTTGTCCACTTTCATAAGTCTGTAGAAACAGTATGGAAAACAAGGGGACGGTGTTTGTATAACTTTTACTGCCTCCTTGAGAAATTATTTTATTAACACTATAATCCACAGCATTTCCACAGAATTATCCACACTTAAACGGAAAGAATCTGAGGGTCAAAAAACCCTCAGAAAATAAACGTTTAGATTCATAATAGTTCTGTATAAACTCCAAATTAAATGGGGTTCAGTTTTTTCTTAATGATGTTAACGGTATTGTTCAAAGCCTCATCCGTCTTTACATCATGTTCAATCTTCTTGACACCATGGCTGACGGAGGCATGATCTTTGCCGCCAAGAATCAGACCGATGGTCTTTAACGGGGTATCGGTCATTTTACGGCAGAGATACATAACAATCTGACGAGGCAGAACGATCTCAGCGTTTCGGTTTTTACCTTTTAACTCGGCAGCAGGTACATTAAAGTGGTCAGAAACGACCTCGATAATGAGCTCAGGTGTAATTTCCCGTGTATTATTCGGAGAAATCATATCCTTTAAGGCTTCTGCAGCCAGGGGAATATCGATCGGCTTGTTCTCCAGGTTGGCAAGCGCGATGAGTTTGTTCAAAGAGCCTTCCAGTTCACGGATGTTGGATGTAATATTATTGGCAATATACTGCATGACCTCATCCGGAATGTGGTATCGCTCCAGTCCGTCCAGTTCTTCTTTTTTCCGGAGAATGGCCATTCTGGTCTCATAGTCCGGAGAGGAGATGTCCGCGATCAGTCCCCATTCAAACCGGGTACGCAGACGTGCCTCCAGAGTCTCGATATCTTTTGGAGGTTTATCACTGGAGATGATGATCTGCTTTCCGGAAACATGAAGATGGTTGAATGTATGGAAAAATTCTTCCTGTGTACTTTCTTTTCCGATGATAAACTGGATATCGTCAATGAGCAGAACATCATTATTTCTGTATTTTTCACGGAATGTCGTCATCGCAAGTTCATTTCCGTTTTTACCTATTTTCAAAGCATCGATTAGTTCATTCGTAAAAGTCTCACTGGTTACATAGAGGACTTTTTTCGTCGGATCCTTTTCCAGAATAAAATGAGCAATGGAGTGCATCAGGTGGGTTTTTCCAAGTCCTACACCTCCGTAGAGGAAGAGGGGATTGTAAATCTCACCCGGAGAATCCGCAACAGCAAGGGATGCAGCATGAGCAAAATTGTTATTGCTTCCTACAACAAAAGTATCAAATGTGTATTTTGGATTCAGGTTGGCCTGTTCGAAAATCGCATTTGACTGCTGTTTTTTTACTGCCGTATCTTTTTTTTCCTGGATGACAACATGATCGTCAGTCACGAAAGAGACTTCATATTCGTATCCTGTGACTTCTGCAATACATACTTTAAAAGGAAGCAGGTATTTTTCTTCAATGTGCTCCAGGCTGGCACGTAATTTTACAAGAATATATACGGTGTCATCGGTTACTTCGTAAACGGTAAGTGGTGCGATCCACGTATTGTACGAAATATTGGATGAGCAATATTCTAGTTTCATCTTATTCAAAATCTGCTCCCAGTTTTCTTCTACAATGTTCATCAATGGTAAACTCCTAATTAATATAAAATGAGAGATAAGCAGAGTATCTCAACTACATTCTACATCAAAATGAAAATAGAAGCAATGTAAAAATAACAGGAAACAATTTGATAGGTGGAAAACTTTGTTGATAATGTGGAAAACTTTTTAAACACTATCAACGCTGATAAAAAGGGAAACTTAAAGAGAAATAAAAATTTTTCTACAAGCTATCGACACAATATACAGTGGTTTTCTACATCGTTTTCAGGGTTTATCCACAAATTTGGATAAAGTTATCCACAAAGTGTGAATAACTGTGGATAAATCCTCCGGTTGTGGGTAAGAAAAATGTAGATAATGTGGAAACTCGAAATTTGGTGAAAATGAGAGAAATTTGCAGATGAAACAAAAAAGTGAAAATCTCAGGAAATATAAGGCGTTTGGGAATATGGGAAAAGAAATGACAGAAGAAACAGAAATGTAGATAATTATGTGGAAAAAATTTGGATAACTAAAAAATAAAAGGAACAGGTGTGAAAAAAAGCGGTAATAAAAAAATTTCTAAAAAAATATGTGAAAAACTATATTTTAGTATTTTCGCTGCTAATGCTTGACTTTATGGGCTTTTTTTGCATATAATTAAGAGCAGTGTCTTTCTGTTTATCAGCAGTAGTACTATATAAACACTATATATAGTAGAGATACGAAAAAAAGAGGCAAATATTGTAAATACTTTATAATAAGTATATCAATCACAAGGAGGTGTATGTACCAATGAAAATGACATTTCAGCCAAAGAAAAGATCCAGAGCAAAAGTTCACGGATTCAGAGCAAGAATGAGCACACCAGGCGGAAGAAAAGTTTTAGCTGCCAGAAGAGCAAAAGGAAGAAAACAGTTATCAGCTTAGGCCGCATATATGTGGCCTTTTCTTCTATAAAAAAGTGCAGTATTTCCAGGGGAAAGAGCTGCTAAAAAGAGGTTATCGATGAAATTTTCCGAATCTTTAAAGAAAAATAAAGATTTTCAAGTCGTATATAAAAATGGGAAATCCTATGCCAACCGATATCTGGTACTGTATATCAGAGAAAATGGGATGGACAAAAATCGTTTGGGGATTTCAGTCAGTAAAAAAGTAGGAAACAGCGTTGTGAGACATCATCTTACAAGGCTTATTCGAGAGAGCTATCGACTTCAAGAAGAACATTTCCAATGTGGATTTGACTTAGTAGTGATTGCAAGAGCAGGCGCAAAAGAGAAAAGTTATCATGATATAGAAAGCGCGCTCATCCACCTGGGAAAACTTCATAATATATATGCATGATTTCAAAGGAAGTGACGCAGATGAAGAAGATTTTGATAGGGATGATACGGTTTTATCAGAAGTATTTATCCGGTTTGAAGACGACGTATCACTGTATTTATACGCCGACCTGCTCCCAGTACGGGATTGAGGCAATTGAAAAATACGGTGCAGTTAAGGGACTTGCCCTGACCGTCTGGAGGATTCTGCGGTGCAATCCATTTGCAAAAGGCGGATATGATCCGGTACCTTAAGGAGGATAAAAGATGGAATTTGGTTTAATCGCTGCGACAGCGGCAGACTGGCCGATTGTCGGACAGATTGCATGGGTGTTTGGTAAGCTCATGGATGCAATCTATAATTTTCTGAATTTATTTGGAATTCAGAATATCGGAATATGTATTATTCTGTTTACAATTATTATTTATACATTGATGATCCCGCTGACGATCAAACAGCAGAAATTTTCAAAAATGCAGTCTGTGATGATGCCGGAAATTCAAAAACTGCAGAAAAAATATGCAGGAAAAAGAGATCAGGCATCCATGCTCAAGATGCAGGAAGAGCAGCAGCTGATCTACGAAAAATACGGAAGTTCTCCGACAGGCGGATGTCTGCCGATGGTGATCCAGCTTCCGATTTTGTTCGCATTGTATCCTGTTATTCAGGAAGTACCGAGATATGTAAATGGTATTAAAGAGATTTATATGCCGGTTGTTAATCAGATCATGGCGACAGACGGATACCAGAAGATTCTGGAAAAGATCGGAAATGCAGCTCCGGTGTATATGCCTGCAAATGCATATGATTATACAGACCCGAATATTCTGGTGAGGGTGTTATATAAATTCCAGGACTCCACATGGAATACCCTGGTGGACAAGATGCCGTCTCTTGAGACAGTTGTAGATAAGACAACTGCAACGATGGGACATTTGAATACATTCCTTGGCATTAACATTGGTGAGCAGCCGCTGACAATGCTGATGGATGCTTTGAAGGATTTTTCAATTGTTGGAATCATTCTGGCAGTGATCATTCCGATCATGGCAGGTCTGACACAGTTTATCAGTGTAAAACTGATGCAACAGCAACAGACAACGACGATCGATCCGGACAATCCGATGGCAAGATCCATGAATTCTATGAACTATATTATGCCGTTGTTCTCTGTATTTATGGGATTTACACTGCCGGCAGGTCTTGGTCTGTACTGGGCGATCAGTGCGATTGTAAGATGTGTACAGCAGATGGCGATCAATAAATATCTGAGCAAGAAATCAGTAGAAGAGATGATCGAAGAGCAGCGCAAAAAAGCAGCGAAGAAACGTGAGAAAAAAGGTGCTCCGGCAAAAGAAATCAACCGGATGGCAACAAAGAGCACTCGAAATGTAACAGAACAGAAGACAAGTGTTTCCAGCAAAGAAAAAGAAGAAAAGATCCAGCAGGCAAAAGAGAATATCAAAAATGCCAAGCCGGGAAGTCTCGCATCAAAGGCAAATATGGTAAGCCGTTATAACAGTGGACAGAATGCCAAAGATAAAACGGAAGAGAGCGAGAAATAGAGTGTCGGGGAAAGGAAGGATTCACGATGAACGGTAGTATCAGAGTATCAGCAAAAACAGTGGATGATGCAATCACAGAGGCATTGATCCAGCTGGGAGTTACCAGTGACAGACTGGAATATGAAGTCATTGAAAAAGGCAGCGCAGGTTTCCTTGGAATCGGAATGAAGCAGGCAGTGATCGAGGCCCGCAGAAAACCGGAACCTGTGGCAGAAGTGAAAGAAGAGACAATACCGGTTGAAGAAGTAAAACCAAGTGTTGTAAAAGAGCAGGTATCAGAGCCTGTACAGGAAAAGCAGGAAGAAAAAGCAGAAGAGGAGCCGGCAAGAAAGAAAGCTACAGAGCTGGCAGAAGTTTCTGATGAAGCAATCAAAGCTGTGGAAGCTTTCCTGAATGACACCTTAAAAGCAATGGACATGGATGTGGAAATTGTTTCTGAAGTGGATTCTGAAGGTGCTCTCAGTGTTGAGATGAAGGGCAGCAATATGGGAATTCTGATCGGAAAAAGAGGGCAGACTCTGGATGCGCTTCAGTATCTTGCAAATCGTGTTGCCAATAAACATCAGGACGGATATGTGAGAGTTAAACTTGATACAGAAAACTACAGAGCAAGAAGAGAAGAGACGTTAAGACATCTTGCAAAGAACATTGCGTTCAAAGTGAAAAGAACGAGAAGAGCAGTTTCTCTGGAGCCAATGAATCCATATGAGAGAAGAATCATTCATGCTGCACTTCAGTCAGATCCGCATGTGACAACACACAGTGAGGGAGAAGAGCCTTACAGAAAAGTAGTTGTGACATTAAAAAGATAGTATAAAATGAAGCGAAAGAGGACGTTTTACGCTTCACGGAGGCTTTCGTGAAGCGTAACAACGTCCTTTTTTATCAGACAAATAGAATTTCCAAGAGGTGGAAGATGAAAAAGGATACGATTGCTGCCATTTCTACAGGTATGACCAATTCAGGAATTGGAATTGTTCGTATCAGCGGAGAGGAAGCATTTGCAATTATTGACAGAATTTATAAGGGAAAAGAACAGTTATCTCAGGCAGAGAGCCATACGATACACTATGGATTTATCAAAGATAGGGAAGAGACGATAGATGAAGTTCTGGTCAGTGTGATGAGAGCACCGAGAACTTTTACGGGAGAAGATACCGTGGAGATCAACTGCCATGGAGGAACATTTGTGGTGAGAAAGGTTCTGGAAACTGTGATCAAAAACGGGGCCAGACCGGCAGAACCGGGAGAATTTACCAAGCGCGCATTTTTGAATGGAAAGATGGATCTTTCCCAGGCAGAGGCGGTAATCGATGTGATCACATCTCAGAATGAGTATGCGCTGAAAAGCTCCATGAGTCAGCTCAAAGGCAGTGTAAAGCGAAAAATTGAAGAGATGCGCAAGGAGATCCTGTATCACACGGCATTTATTGAAACAGCGTTGGATGACCCGGAGCATATCAGTGTGGATGGATATGGAGAGACGCTGCAGACAGTGACAGAAGGGATTTTAAGAGAACTGGAGGATCTCATCCGGTCATCAGATGACGGCAGGATTTTAAAAGAGGGAATCCAGACCGTGATCGTCGGAAAACCGAATGCAGGAAAATCCTCTTTGTTGAATGTGCTTTCCGGAAGAGAGAGAGCCATTGTGACAGACATTGAAGGGACGACCAGAGACGTTTTGGAAGAACAGATCCATCTGCAGGGGCTTAGCCTGAATATCATTGATACGGCAGGAATCCGGGATACGGAAGATGTGATTGAAAAAATGGGTGTAGAAAAAGCAAAAGAGTATGCAAAGAGTGCTGATCTGGTTATCTATGTGGTGGATGCGTCACGGTCATTGGATGAAAACGACCAGAAAATCCTGAATCTGGTACTTGATAAAAAGGCGATTATCCTGTTAAATAAAACTGATCTGGAGACTGTCGTGTCGAAAGAGATGCTGGCAGAACAGCTTCCGGGACGAGAGATTCCGATGATCGAGATATCAGCAAAGGAAGAACTGGGAATCCAGGAGTTGGAAAAGACACTGGAAAAAATGTTTTTAAAGGGCAGTCTGTCCTTTAATGATGAAATATACATTACAAATATCAGACAGAAAGCAGCACTTCAGTCTGCGAGAGAAAGTCTGTATAAAGTGATTGAAAGTATTGAAAATGAGATGCCGGAGGATTTTTATTCCATCGATCTGATGGATGCATATGAATCCCTCGGAAGTATTACAGGAGAAACGATAGGAGAAGATTTGGTCAATGAAATATTCAGCAAATTCTGTATGGGAAAATAAAGATGAATATGATGTGGTGATCGTAGGAGCAGGGCATGCCGGATGTGAAGCAGCGCTTGCGTGTGCGAGGATGGGATTTCAGACACTGATGTTTACAGTAAGTGTGGACAGTATTGCGCTGATGCCGTGTAATCCGAATATCGGGGGCAGTTCCAAAGGACACCTTGTCAAAGAAGTGGACGCGTTGGGCGGTGAGATGGGAAAGGTGATCGACCGGACTTTTATCCAGTCTAAGATGCTGAACAGTTCAAAAGGACCGGCTGTGCACTCTCTGCGTGCGCAGGCGGACAAGGCAAATTACAGTAAAACGATGCGAAAGGTGCTTGAGGATCAGGAGAATCTGGAAATCAAGCAGATGGAAGTGACAGAGATTCTTGCTGAGGATGGGGCTGACGGAAAAAAAATCATTACAGGAGTCAGAACTTATTCCGGTGCCACATATCGATGCAGAGCGGTCGTATTGTGCACCGGAACCTATTTAAAGGCGAGATGTATTTACGGAGACGTCAGCATGCAGACCGGGCCAAACGGACTGCAGCCGGCAAATTATCTGACAGACAGTCTGAAAGAACTTGGAATCGAAATGTATCGGTTTAAGACAGGAACGCCGGCGCGTATTGACAAGAGAAGTATTGATTTCAGCAAAATGGAAGAGCAGAAAGGAGACGAGCGGATCGTACCGTTTTCCTTTACGACAGACCCTGAGGACATCCAGATCAATCAGGTTTCCTGCTGGCTGACTTATACGAATGAAAAGACCCATGAAATTATCAGAGAAAATCTGGACCGTTCTCCGTTGTTTTCAGGAATGATCGAGGGAACAGGACCGAGATATTGTCCGTCGATTGAGGACAAGGTGGTAAAATTTGCAGATAAGAACCGGCACCAGGTGTTTATTGAGCCGGAAGGACTGGACACCAACGAAATGTATGTGGGAGGGATGTCAAGCTCTCTTCCGGAAGATGTTCAGTATGCGATGTACCGCAGCGTGCCGGGGCTTGAACATGCGAAAATTGTAAGAAATGCGTATGCCATCGAATATGATTGTATTGATGCGAGACAGTTAAAGAGTACACTGGAGTTTAAAAATGTCGAAGGGCTGTTCAGCGGCGGGCAGTTTAACGGAAGCTCCGGGTATGAGGAGGCAGCAGCGCAGGGGCTTGTAGCGGGTATTAATGCGGCGAGAAAGCTGCAGGGCAAGGAAGGGATCATCATTGACCGTTCCGAGGGATATATCGGAGTTCTGATTGATGATCTGGTCACAAAAGAGAGTCATGAGCCGTATCGAATGATGACTTCCAGAGCAGAATACCGTCTGCTTTTAAGACAGGATAATGCAGATCTCAGACTGACAAAGATCGGATATGAAGTCGGGCTGATCGAGGAGGAGCGCTATCAGAACCTGCTGAAAAAAGAAGAGCAGATTCAAAAAGAGATCGAGCGTGTGGAAAGTGTGCATGTGGGAACGACCAAAGAAGTACAGGAGCTTCTGGAGTCCTGCGGAAGTACACCGCTTGTTTCAGGCGCGTCTCTGGCTGATCTGATCCGTCGTCCGGAGCTTAGCTATGAAATCCTTGCCTCAGTGGATAAAATGCGTCCAGAGCTTAAATACGACGTTGCAGAGCAGGTGAATATTAACATTAAGTATGAAGGTTATATCAAACGGCAGAAAAAGCAGGTAGAGCAGTTTAAAAAACTGGAGAAAAAGCGGATTCCTGCAGATATTAATTATGAAGAGGTACAGAGTCTGCGATTAGAGGCAAAGCAGAAATTGTCGCAGATCCGACCGGCATCCATCGGGCAGGCATCCCGGATATCCGGGGTATCTCCGGCAGATATTTCGGTTCTGCTGGTGTATCTGGAGAGCAGATGAGAGAACAGGAGAGTGTATGGAAAATAAATTTGAACAGCAATTAAGCCAGCTGGATATCCGGCTGACAGAACGCCAGAAAGAGCAGTTTCATCAGTATTATGAGCTTCTGGTGGAGTGGAATAAGGTGATGAACCTGACAGGGATCACCGAGTATGATGAAGTAAATGAGAAACATTTTGTGGACAGCCTTGCAATTGTAAAAACAGTGGATATGAATCAGGTAAATTCTGTGATTGACATCGGAACCGGCGCGGGATTTCCGGGACTGCCGTTAAAGATTGCCTTTCCTCATCTGAAAGTCGTATTGTTGGATTCTCTGAAAAAAAGAATTAATTTTTTAGATGCCGTAGTAGAAAAATTAGGGCTCGAAGATGTGGAAACGCTTCATGGAAGAGCAGAAGATTTTGCAAAGCAGACAGCATACAGAGAACAATTTGACCTGTGTGTGTCCCGTGCAGTGGCAAATCTGTCAACCTTGAGTGAATACTGCATCCCATATATACGAGTAGGCGGGATGTTCGTATCCTATAAATCAGGAACTGTTGAAGACGAATTGAAACAATCGGAAAAAGCAGTGTCTCTTCTTGGTGGAAAAATTGAGAAAACAGTAAAGTTTCAGCTGCCGGATACCGAGATTGGACGTTCTTTTGTGAAAATAAAAAAGATTTCTGAGACACGAAAAAAATACCCGAGAAAAGCAGGACTTCCAGCAAAAGAACCACTGTCATAAAACAAGAGAGAAATAAAAAAATTATTCTTTAAAAATCAAGAAGTAAACAAAAAGGATGTAAAGTATTTTAATTGTACAACAATTTAAAAGTTTACATCTTTTTTTTACGTTATTCACAGTTTATCCACCAAAAAAGAAGAGTTATCCACATTATTTTGTGGATAACTCTTCTCCGTTGTTGATATCAAATAAAATTTCAACCTGTTCTAAAAACGTTTCAGGGTATTCCAGATGTGGAAAACGTTTGGTATGATCAATTTCTTGAATTTCAATAGAAGGCATATAATTTTGATATTGGTTTGCAATTAGTGCATATTCTGGATTTGCATTCCCTACAATAATAAACACGCTGTTGTTAATTCGATTTAAAGAATACATCACATTTGCATTTGTAAAGCGAGATTTGATGCTGGAATACAGATATTTTCCGGCAGTATTGTCTGTATGTGCAGCTTCAAAAAAGGTCTTTACTGTATTTGTATCAATTTTCTTGAAATCATAGTATCCATTTAAGTGTAAATCTTTTTCGATGGTTCGTTTATTAAAGCGTAAATTGTAAAGAAATGTTCCTACAACAGGCATGTTAATACAATGCTGTTTTAACTTTGTACGCTTTGTCGGTATTTTTGAAAGTTCAATCAAATCACCAGGATTAATTAAAAGAACTTTGTCAATAATTGAGTGATCATTAGCACATGCCATTAAGACAAAAGAACCGGATTCCCCCATTGCGATAATATCAGTTTTTTCACCAATGATATGTTTAATAAAATCAGTGATTAACTGGACATAAAGATAATTTGTATAGGTCAAATAGGGTTTGTCCGAGCGTCCACAGCCTAATAAATCAATTGTGTATACAGTATTTGTTTTAGATAATTGATCTACAATCTGGTTCCATTCATAGGAAGAACTGCAGACGTTTAGACCATGGATCAAGAGAAGAGGAGATCCACTTCCTGTTTTGTGGTAGCAAATGCGTCCAAAACGCCAGTCATAATATTCTGCATTTTTGTCAGACAGCATTTCATCTATTGTAGACATATAGTAAACGAAACGATTAACGATATGCATAGAAGCAACGGTTAATCCTGTCAGGATCGTACAAGTTTTCAAATTTTTCTTCCAGTTCAAAATGATACCCTCCTTTATAATTCCATTTATACTTTCTTATTATACTACAGGAGAGGTGTCAAATAAAGAAAATTTGAAAAATTCTGTGAGACAAACAGTAAACAGCCAATGTTTCACGTGAAACATTTTGGATTAATGAAAAATCTATCTGAAAAGTAGTTTTTATGATACAATGAGAAATAGTTTAAATTTAATAGAGGAGAGGAAAAGCTGAATTAGGTCTATGCGGGAAATGAAGAAGAAATTGTGCCGGAAACAAATATTTGGACAAACTTGGCACAAAAATAAATGGAACGGTAGATGTATGCTGAATCACAAAATGATTATAAGAATTATAGTCAAAAATGTTTCACGTGAAACATTTTAAAAAGTAGAGAGAAAGTATTGAATACGAAATATCTAGTGTAAACAGTAACATTTCATAAAAATCACAATGTTTCACGTGAAACATTGTATAGATAATGAAAGTAAAAGGTGATATAATAAGAACGTGTTCAATGAAAGGAGTACGAATATGGGAAGAATTATAGCGATTGCAAATCAAAAAGGTGGAGTAGGTAAAACTACAACAGCTATCAATTTATCAGCTTCACTTGCAAGTCTTGGACAAAAAGTTCTGGCACTTGATATGGATCCACAGGGAAATATGACAAGTGGACTGAGTGTAAATAAAGATGAAGTTGAAAATACAGTATATGATTTAATTATTGGGAATATTGGGATTGAAGAATGTATTTGCAAAGAAGTCTATGAAAACCTGGATGTACTTCCGTCTAATGTTAATTTGTCGGCAGCAGAAATTGAATTGATTGGTGTTGATAATAAAGAATACATTATTAAAAATGAAGTTGAAAAAGTGAAGGACAGATATGATTATATTATCATAGATTGTCCACCGGCATTGAGTATGCTAACGATCAATGCAATGACCACAGCAAATTCAGTACTTGTCCCGATTCAGTGTGAGTATTATGCATTGGAAGGATTAAGCCAGTTGATCCACACAATAGAGCTTGTTCAGGAGAGATTAAATCCAAAATTAGAAATAGAAGGCGTTGTGTTCACAATGTATGATGCCAGAACGAACCTCTCACTCCAGGTTGTAGAAAATGTAAAAGACAATTTAAATCAAAACATCTACAAAACGATTATTCCAAGAAATGTCCGGCTGGCAGAGGCGCCAAGTTATGGTATGCCAATAAATTTATATGACCCAAAATCTTCAGGAGCAGAAAGTTATTTGTTATTGGCTGAAGAAGTGATCAATAAAGGAGAAGAATAAAATGGCAGTGAAAAGAAATGGACTTGGAAAGGGGTTAGACAGTCTGATTCCAAACAAGACAGTGAAGACAACAGAAAAACAGGCTAATAAAACTCAAAAAGAAAAAGTAAAAGTGGAAAAATCCGGGGAGACTATAGTAAAGATTACTCAGGTAGAACCAAATAGTGAACAGCCGAGAAAAGATTTTGATGAAGATGCCCTTCTTGAGCTGGCAGATTCTATCAAACAGTTTGGCGTACTTCAGCCACTTTTAGTACAAAAGAAAAATGATTATTATGAAATCATTGCAGGAGAAAGAAGATGGAGAGCGGCAAAGCTTGCCGGATTAAAAGAAGTACCGGTACTGGTTCGTGAATATACGGAGCAGGAAGTTGTGGAGATTTCTTTGATTGAAAATATTCAGAGAGAAAATCTGAATCCAATTGAAGAAGCAATTGCATACAAGCGATTATTGAAAGAGTTTCATCTAAAACAGGATGAGATTGCAGAACGTGTATCGAAGAGCAGAACGGCAGTGACAAACTCAATGCGTCTTTTAAAACTTAACAGTAAGGTTCAGCAGATGGTGATTGATGATATGATCTCAACCGGACATGCCAGAGCGTTACTTGCATTGGAAGACGAAGAACAACAGTACACAATTGCAAATAAAATATTTGATGAGAAGCTCAGTGTGAGGGAGACTGAGAAGCTGATTAAAATATTGAAAAATCCCAAGAAGACTGCAAAAAAAGAAAAAATTGAGCATACATTTATCTATGAAAACCTGGAAGAAAAAATGAAGGGAATCATGGGGACAAAGGTAAATGTAAATCCAAAATCGAATGGTAAGGGGAAAATTGAAATCGAATATTATTCAGAGGAAGAATTGGAGCGAATATTCGACTTGATCATGTCCATTCAAAGCTAAGAGGTGTCCCGCAGATATAAGAAGGAGACATGAGAATGGCAACAGAAGTATTACTGTATCTGGTAATTGTTTTGTTGATCATGCAGGTGGTTTTCATTGGGATTGTGATCAATCTGCAAATGAAACATAAGCGTATGCAGGCAAAATATCAGATTTTTATGCGCGGAAAAGATGGTAAATCTCTGGAAAAAGGATTTCTGGAGCAGTTTAAAACAGTAGAAAAACTGGAACGCGCAGTAAAACAGAATACAAGAGATATTGATACAATTTACAAAAGAATGAAAACACATTATCAGAAAATAGGAATTGTACGTTATGATGCATTTCAGGAAATGGGAGGAAATCTCAGTTTTGTTCTGACGATGTTAGATGAAAATAATAATGGCTGGGTGTTTAATGCGATGCACAGCCGAGAAGGGTGTTATACCTATATAAAGGAAATTATAAAAGGCGAAAGCTATATGGAACTCGGAGAAGAAGAAAGAGAGTCTTTGAAAAAAGCAATGAAGCAGTGATATACACTGTATGAGGAGGAAAATTATGTTAGATATCAAATTTGTAAGATCAAATCCGGAAGTTGTAAAACAGAATATTAAAAACAAATTTCAGGATTCTAAGTTACCACTGGTAGATGAGGTATTGGAACTGGATCAGAAAAATCGTGAAATTAAAGGTGAAGTAGAAGCACTTAGAGCTGAGAAAAACAAAACATCAAAACAGATTGGTGCAATGATGGCTCAGGGCAAAAAAGAAGAGGCAGAAGAGCTGAAAAGAAAAGTAACAGAGAGTGCAGATAAGATGGAAGCACTTTCTGCAGAAGAAAAAGAAGTAGAAGAAAAAATTAAAAAAATCATGATGACAATTCCAAATATCATTGATCCATCTGTTCCGATTGGAAAAGATGACAGTGAAAATGTGGAACTGGAGCGCTTTGGTGAGCCGGTTATTCCTGATTTTGAAGTTCCATATCACACAGAAATTATGGAAAGATTCAATGGAATCGATCTGGATAGTGCAAGAAAAGTGGCAGGAAACGGATTTTATTATCTGATGGGAGATATTGCGAGATTGCATTCTGCAGTTATTTCCTATGCAAGAGATTTCATGATCAACAGAGGATTTACTTACTGTATTCCTCCGTTTATGATTCGTAGCAATGTTGTGACAGGTGTTATGAGTTTTGCAGAAATGGATGCAATGATGTATAAGATTGAAGGAGAAGATCTCTATCTGATCGGAACAAGTGAGCACTCTATGATCGGTAAATTTATCGATACACTTCTTCCGGAAGAGCAGCTGCCACAGACACTGACAAGTTATTCTCCATGCTTCAGAAAAGAAAAAGGGGCACACGGAATTGAGGAACGTGGTGTATATCGTATTCACCAGTTCGAAAAACAGGAAATGATCGTTGTATGTAAACCGGAAGAGAGCATGGACTGGTATGAAAAATTGTGGAAGAACACAGTGGATTTATTCCGTTCTATGGATATTCCGGTTCGCACACTGGAATGCTGTTCCGGAGATCTTGCGGATCTGAAAGTGAAGTCTGTGGATGTGGAGGCATGGTCTCCAAGACAGCAGAAATACTTTGAAGTAGGAAGCTGCTCAAATCTGGGAGATGCACAGGCCAGAAGACTTGGTATCCGTGTAAAAGGTGCAGACGGAAAATATTTTGCACATACACTGAATAATACAGTTGTTGCACCACCAAGAATGCTGATCGCGTTCCTGGAGAACAATCTGCAGGCAGATGGATCTGTGAAGATTCCGGAAGCGTTACGTCCATATATGGGTGGAAATGCAGTGATCGAACCGAAAAAATAAGGAGTAATATGCATCAGTATTTGAAAGCAATTGGGTTTGGTCCCATCAAGAAAAAAGCAGAGCTAAAAGAAATATTGGAGCAGACAAGAGAAACCTTTACCCATCAGATGACCGTTTCCTATAATGAAGAAGCAGACTACTGTGAATTTCAAAAGGAATACGGTCAGGATGTGGGGATTACATTGTGTGGAGAACTGGATAATCATGACCAGTTTGATATGGAATACTATTTCCCGTATTTTCAGGGAAGTGGTGTTACAACATATGCAGATGTTTCCATTGAAAAACGAATCGAGCGCGAACAGTACGTAGGAATCTGTGAAGATACAAAAGTGGGGATCAGTCTGATTTTTACAATGCAAAATGGCGTAGAATATATGAAAGAGCGTCAGCTGGGTACGATGACAGGAGCTCCAAACGGTGTCACTTTTTCCGGTCTTGCTCTGTCCGGGAGAATCCTGCTGCCTGTAAGAAAAAGCGAGACACAGATGCGTTTCGCAAGAGAGGAAGCAAAAACACGAAAGCAACTTTTGAGTGCTGCCCGTAATGGAGATCAGGGAGCAATTGAAACGTTGACTCTGGAAGATATGGATATCTACTCAAAAGTTTCTCGTAGATTGGCTACAGAGGATGTATATTCCATTGTGGACAGTTACTTTATGCCTTATGGTGTGGAATGTGATCTGTATTCAATTATGGGAGAGATTCTGGCGATCAGAGAGCGGGAGAATACATTGACCGGAGAACGGCTTTATCAGATGAAACTAGATGTCAATGAACTGGAGTTCGATGTTTGTGTTCCGAAGAAAGAGGTTCTGGGAGAGCCAGAGATTGGAAGACGATTTAAAGGAGAGATCTGGCTGCAGGGATATGTGAATTTTTAAATATTCAAAATCGTATGTGATTTTTTGCGTTGCTTGTATTGCGGTGATAGGTGTAGTTGTTTTTGTAAGAAGAAAAGAGAAATAGAAAAATAAAACGAGGACAGTGGCTGAATAAAGAAAGCTGCTGTCCTCGTTTTGAAAACGTTCCCTGCAGGAATCGAACCTGCACTTGATCCTTAGGAGTTCCTTGCGGAACGTGGTAGCTAGTGGTTCGATTATCCTTACGGTGGCGTTTAACAGCGGAAATACAGGCAAAAGTCTCTGTTCCTTTTGGAAGCTGATAAACTGACCTATACTCACATTTACTTTAAAGTGTGAGCAAACGGTTAGCAGAACGGAGCAAATCAGCCTTAAAAATCCACACGTTATATAAATCAATTTTACATCATTTATCACAAGAAAAAAAGATACTCGTATTAAAGAGGACGTTCAGAAATGAGCGTCCTTTCTCTTTGAGAATGAAAGGAGAATTAAAAGCTATGAAAAAGATATTGAAGCGATTAGCCACAGGCTTTCTTGCCTTTGCGACTATCGTTACCGCTTTGCCGACAACGGCAGTCCACGCTTCCGAGAAGCAATACTGGACAGAAAGTGCAGAGCGTGTCGGTATCGTTGAAAAAGTAATGAATGACGGTTCTATCGGTTCGACATTCAATGAGGGACACATGACCGTTGAGGGCGAGGACGCTTTCTGCGTGGATATTAACACCAACTTCCGCAACGGCTACAAGACCAGAGCCGACGCAAGCACACGCATGAGCTACGACCAGATTTCAGATGTTGCCCTCTCAATCGAGTATGTTAATCAGTATGTGCAGAGCCACAGCGGATTGAGCAGTCAGCATATCTATCTTTTGAAACAGTGCGTTGTATGGCAGAGATTGAGCGTTCATCTTGGCTGGCAATGCGATAACGTCAGAGCTTCCTATGATGAAATTCCAAAAGCTATACAGGACGAGGTTTACGCTGGGGCGAAAGCCTTTGCCAGCGAGAACAAGGGACGCTATGAATGTGGCGGTTACATCTACTCTGGCGAGGGACAGGACATTGGACAGTTCTGGGCGAAACTTGCCGTTGGAAATGCCACATTGAAAAAGACTTCCAGTAATGCCAGCATTACAGACGGTAACGGGAATTACTCTGTCGCTGGTGCGACCTATGGTGTCTTTTCTGATAAGGACTGTACGAAACAGCTTGCCACCCTTACGACTGATAACAGCGGAAATACTGATACCGTGGAAGTAAAGGCTGGCACAGTCTACATCAAAGAGCTTTCCGCTCCTGCTGGCTATAAGGTGGACAGCACAGTCTATTCCTTAAATGTGGAAGCTGGCAAAACAGCAACACTCAATGTATCAGACACACCAAAGGTTACAGACACATTGATTGAATTATTCAAGATTGACATGGAAACACAGAAAGACGCTCCACAGGGCGACGCTTCTTTAGAGGGTGCGGAGTTCACATGGAAATTCTATGCGGGACACTATACCGCTGATAATCTCCCTAGTGAGCCTACAAAAACATGGGTGACAAAGACAATCGCTGAAAAGGACAGCGACGGCACTATCCATTACGTTTCCCGCCTTTCTGATGAATACAAGGTATCTGGGGACAGCTTCTATACACACGACGGAAAGAACGTGCTTCCTTTAGGAACGCTGACCGTTGAGGAAACGAAAGCTCCTGACGGCTATCTTCTTGACGGTGCATATATGCAGGCAAATGGTAGTGAGGAACAGATTAAGGGAATGTACCTTACACAGGTTACCGAGGACGGCGACATTGCCGTATTGTCTGGAAGCAATCAGTACCATGTATCAGACAAGGTTATCCGTGGCGGTGTGAAAATCCAGAAACGAGATTTAGAAACCAGCGATACCAAAGGTCAAGGAAGTGCGACTTTGAAAGACGCTGAATTTGAAATCATATCTCTAAATGATAATGCCGTACTTGTCGAGGGGAAACTTTACAGCAAGAATGAGGTGGTAAAGACAATCCTTACCGACATTGAGGGCGTGGCTTCTACTTCTGCCGACCTGTTACCTTACGGAAAATACCGTATCGAAGAAAGCAAAGCTCCAGAGGGCTATCTGACAGAGGGTGCGAAACCGATTGAATTTGAAATCACAGAGGACGGAAAAATCGTTGACCTTACAGGTGCGGACACTTCCATTTACAATCAAGTGAAGCGTGGCGACCTGGAGGGTGTCAAGATTGGTGCTGGCACACACCAGCGTCTTGCGGGAGTTCCGTTTAGGATCACCAGCAAGACCACAGGTGAGAGCCACATTATCGTAACTGATGATAACGGACAGTTCTCCACTTCTTCTGACTGGGCTTCCCACAAGAACAACACCAACGCAGGAAAGACCAGCGAGGACGGTATCTGGTTTGGAACAAGCGAGCCAGACGACAGCAAGGGTGCTTTAATTTATGATACCTATATCATTGAGGAACTACGCTGTGACAGTAACAAAGGCTTTGAGCTTATCCCACCGTTTGAAATCGTGGTGTCCAGAAACAATGTGACCGTTGACTTAGGGACACTTACTGATGAATACGAGAAAGAAATCTCTATCCATACCACAGCCACAGGCAAGGACGGCGAGAAGTCTATCGTGGCAGGTAAAGAGGTAACAATCGTTGACACGGTTACGCTTGACGGGCTGGAAAAAGGCACAAAATATCAGTTGAAAGGCTGGCAGATGTTGAAAGAGGAAAACGCCGAGCTTCTTATCGGCGGTCAGCGTGTAGAGAACAGCTATACCTTTACTGCTGATGATGAAGAAATGAAAGTGGAAATTTCCTATACATTCAATGCTTCTTCTCTTGGCGGTCAGAACCTTGTAACCTTTGAGGAACTTTACGACCTTTCCAATGAGGACGAGCCTGTAAAGGTGGCTGAACACAAGGACATTAGCGACGAGGGACAGACGGTGCTTATCACAGAGCGTATCATCTCTATCCATACCACAGCGACCAGCGAGGACGGAAAGAAAGAGATTGAAGCTGGAAAAGACGTGACAATCATTGATACCGTTACCCTTGACGGTTTGGAAATCGGCACAAAGTATCAGTTGAAAGGCTGGCAGATGATTAAGGACGAAAACGCAGAGCTTATCATCAATGGTGAACGTGTTGAAAACGACTATACCTTTACTGCCGACAGTGAAAGCATGGAAGTACAGATTGCCTTTACATTCGACGCTTCCGAGCTTGGTGGGAAAGAGCTTGTGACCTTTGAGGAATTATACGATTTAAGCAATCCAGATGAACCGACTAAGGTTACAGAGCATAAGGACATTGAGGACGACGGGCAGACGGTGACAATCACAGAAGTACCAGAAACGCCGGAAGAGCCAACCACACCAGATACACCGACAAAAACAAGCGACGCTCCAAAGACAGGTGATAACACAAACATTGCCTTATTCTTAGGGCTTCTTGTTCTCTCTGGTGCAGGCGTGGCAGGAACATACTTCATCAAGCGTAGACGTTCCTAATCGGACGGTCTGCTTATGATGATGAAGAAATCACGCTCCCCGCCGTATGTATTTGTAACGGGAAATGAAAATTTAAACTGTTCCTTTTCTGTTAATCTGCTTGCGGATTGACGGAAAAGAACAGTCCACTAGGGGCGTGGGGAGTGTAGCTCCCCACATATCAATCACAGAAAGAAATGAGGTATGAACACATGAAATTGAAATATATCGTGCCTGATATGGCACAGACTTTTGGTAACTTGGAGTTTGCAGGAGAAAATGACGTGGAGCAACAGCGTGTCAATGGTCGTTTTGTTCCCGTGACGAGAAGCTATAACCTGTATTCCGACATTCAGAGAGCCGACGACATTATCGTGGTGCTTCCTGCAAAGGCTGGGGAGAAGCGTTTCAAGTATGAGCAGAAAGTCAAGCTCGTCAATCCTAAGATTACCGCCGAGGGAAAGAACGTGCGAGGTCGTGGCTACACCAACTATATCTTAACGGCTGATGATATGCTTCCAGCCGAGGAAAGCAAGTAAAGGGGGATAACAGATTATGAGATTAGCGAATGGAATTGTATTAGATAAGGAAAAGACGTTTGGAGTGCTAAAATTCTCTGCCCTTAGACATGAGGTGCGTGTAGAAAATGAGGACGGGACGACCAGCAAGGAAATCAAGCGTAGAACCTACGACTTAAAATGCAGTCAGCAGGAACGCACGATACAGGTATCTATCCCAGCGGAAATCCCTGTCAAGGACTATCCGTACAATGCCGAGGTGGAGCTTGTCAATCCCGTTGCTGATACGGTGGCAAACGCAAACTACCGAGGGGCAGATGTGGAATGGTACATCAAGGCAGACGACATTGTGCTGAAAAATAAAGGCAGTCAGCCCGCAGGAAATCCACAGAACCACGCTCCGCAGGGACAGCAGAAAAATCAGAAGTAGCCTATGGAGAATGTAGCAGGCTATGAAGATTATGAAAGGGAGTTCCGAGAAGTCTCGCTTCCAGAATACCGCTGGCTGGCTCAAACTATGCTGACACAGGCAATCGAGGATAGTGGCTGTCAAATGGACGGCAGTTTGATTATCTCCATGCCCGATTATATTAGTAAAGACAAGTGCTGGTACACATTCCAGTTTTCGATTGAGACGATAGACTGGAAAAATCTAGCCAGCAGGACATTTACCTATATCGGCTGTTACTGATGAAAGGAGTATCAATGGCATTTTACAAATACAAGGGAAAGCGTATCAGAGCCAGCGACAAGAACCTTGTGTACCGCTTCTGTGTAGGTACGCTCCTGTTCCTGTTCATAGCGGTTCTCCTGCTATTGAACATGGGACAGCTCATGCGTACCGACTGGGAGCATTTCAGCTTATTTGACAATGGCGTGACGCTTTCCACATTCAATTTCATAACCATAGGGATAGCGACTGGTGTTTGTGCATTGGTCGCTTTTCTTTATTACCGCTTCTTCCATGACAGCTTCAAGAAGCTATTACACCGTCAAAAGCTGGCACGCATGATACTGGACAATAAGTGGTATGAAGCTCAAACCGTACAGGACAGCGGTTTCTTCACTGACCTGCAGAGCAGATCAAGGGAAAAAATCGTCTGGTTTCCTAAAATCTATTATCAAATGGACACGGGACTGCTCCATATCCGCTGTGAAATCTCTTTAGGAAAGTATCAAGATCAGCTCCTTAGACTGGAAGATAAGCTGGAAAGCGGGCTTTACTGTGAGCTGACCGACAAGACGCTCCATGACGGCTATATCGAGTACACCCTGCTCTATGACATGATAGCGAACCGTATCACGATTGACGAGGTAAAGGCTGAAAACGGGGGCTTGCGTCTGATGAAGAACCTTACATGGGAATACGACGCACTCCCTCACGCCCTTATCTGTGGCGGGACTGGCGGTGGAAAGACCTATTTCCTGCTGACGATCATTGAAGCCCTCTTGCAGACCAACGCCCAGCTTTTCATCTTAGACCCTAAGAACGCTGACCTTGCGGACTTGGGTACGGTCATGGATAACGTGTACCACACCAAAGAAGATATGATTGAATGTGTCAATGCGTTCTATGAGGGCATGGTACAGCGAAGCGAGGAAATGAAGCACCACCCAGACTATAAGACAGGCGAGAACTATGCCTATCTGGGCTTACCGCCCTGCTTCCTTATCTTTGACGAGTATGTGGCGTTCTTAGAAATGCTGGGGACAAAGGAAAGCATGAGCCTTTTAAGCCAGCTAAAGAAAATCGTCATGCTCGGCAGACAGGCGGGATATTTTCTTATTGTTGCCTGCCAGCGTCCCGACGCTAAGTATTTCAGCGACGGTATCAGAGATAACTTCAATTTCCGTGTGGGCTTGGGGCGTATCAGTGAGCTAGGCTACGGTATGCTCTTTGGAAGCGACGTAAAGAAACAGTTTTTCCAGAAGCGTATCAAAGGACGTGGCTATTGTGATGTAGGTACAAGTGTCATATCGGAATTTTACACTCCCCTTGTTCCAAAGGGACACGATTTTTTACAGACGATTGGAAAACTGGCAGAAAAAAAGACTACTAACGAAAATCAGTAGTCTACTTCAATTTCAAGATGTCATTGGGTGAGCAGTCCAGAAAATCGCACAATCTTGCAAGAATGGACAAATCAATCCTTGTTACCTTATTCTTGCAGTAATTATTGAGCTGTGTTCTCTGTAACTTGCAGGCTTCACACAACTTGTTTTTGCTTATATTCTTTTCCTTGAGAAGATTTTCTAAATCAATGTATATCTGCATAAACTGTACCTCATCTTTTCTTAGAATTATAAGTACAACTGTATTGAAAAATAAGATGTATTAACATAGACTGTATTACAATACAGGTTTTAAGAAAGGATAATAAAAGTATGTGTAGAGGGAAGAAAAAATATCTCATCATTGTTGTGGTATGCCTGCTTATGCTGGCATTGTGTTGGTGGTTACTGTTTGATCGTAAAATTGACGTGTATAACAGCTATTCCACTTCATCAGAAGAACAGTTAGAGGAACACGTTACCTTTACGGTCAATCGGCTTTATGTTGCTGATAAGGAAGAATGTGCAAGGGAAATCATCAAAAAATGCAGGGAGAATGATTTTCAGTCCGTACTGTTCAGCTATGATATGCAGAAGCCTACGGCTTTATATGGGACGGTCTATTGTTCCTCATGGGGTATCAAGTGGCAGAAGCCATTGTTTACATTCCGTTACACACAGGAAAATGATACTCTGGGGATTTACAACTTCATTGACAATCCAGAGAAATTTGTCTTGGAGATAGACTGAATCACGGACGGCGGGAACGGTCAGCGAAGCGACCCAGACCGTGTAAGCCGTCCTGTGGAGCAGGGCTTGCCCTGCTCCACGAAAGAAGCCCCTCGGTATCTAACAGAGGGGCACAATTCCGCTGGAAACTACGGTCAAAAAGTCTGGAAATCCCGCTTGGTATAAGGGTTTTCTGAAACTATTGACCGACTGTGACAATCTGCGGAAAATATCACACTTTCACGATTGGGGGTATGCAGGCTGAATGAAAGCACCTTTATAACCGCCTTGAAAGAGAAACGCCAGTCTTACGGCGTGTCCCAGACAAGGCTTGCAATCATGGCTGGTATCAGCCGTGAACACTTGAACCGTATCGAAGCGGGAAAGGTCAAGCTCACGGACGATATGCAGGAAAAGCTCATGGGAGCTGTTGAGAAATTCAATCCCGACGCTCCTATGTTCCTGCTGTTCGACTATGTGCGTATCCGTTTCCCCACGCTGGATATACAGCACGTTATCAAAGATATATTGAAGCTCAACATAGACTATATGCTCCATGAGGACTACGGACACTACAAATACACCGAGCATTACTATCTGGGTGATGTGTTCGTCTACACCTCGCAGGACGAGGAAAAAGGCACGCTTCTGGAGCTGAAAGGAAAAGGCTGTCGCCAGTTTGAAAGCTATCTGCTGGCACAGGAGCGAAGCTGGTATGACTTCCTCATGGACGCTCTGGTTGAGGGCGGTGTGATGAAACGCCTTGACCTTGCGATTAACGACAGGGCGGGCATACTGGATATTCCAGATCTGACCGCCAAATGCAACCGTGAGGAATGTGTTTCCCTGTTCCGTTCTTTCAAGTCCTATGCTTCTGGTGAGCTGGTGAAGCACAACGAGCAGGACAAGGCTGGCATGGGGCACACGCTGTATATCGGCTCACTGAAAAGCGAGGTGTACTTCTGCTGTTATGAGAAGAACTACGAGCAGTACGCAAAGCTGGGAGTGCCTATTGAGGAAGCACCCATAAAGAACCGCTTCGAGATACGACTGAAAGATGAAAGAGCTTATTATGCCGTCCGTGAACTGCTGACCCATTATGACGCAGAACAGACGGCATTTTACTATCATCAATCACTATATCCGCTTTAGTGGACAGAGAGCCGGAGAAGCGAAAGACAGACTGGAAGCTCAATGACCGCTGGGCGTGGTTTATCGGGAAAGTACCGCCCGCCTGTCAAGCTGACGACAGACCCAGAGCCTTACACGCTGGAAAGCGCTGGGCTGGATAAGCCGACAGGTCGCCCCTACGCTGAAAATGCTGAAAAAGATAGACGCTGGCAACAGCACAAGCTATCTGAAAGAGATTGAGGACAACGCAAAGCTGACGGAAAAGCACTTGCAGATAATCAAACAGCAGACAGCGGACACAGAGGAACTTATCACAGAGTAAAGGAGAATTTTGATTATGGCAGAACTTGTCAAGGACTTGGTGCTGGTATCGCTGGGAATGGGTATCGGTGTCGTCCTTATGTGTATCGCACAGGTCAGCAAAATGGCTGACGAACAAATGGAAGAAATCAAGAAAGAAAGGATTGATAAAGAATGAATTTCGGACAAAATTTATACAACTGGTTTTTAAGCAACGCCCAGAGTTTAGTGCTTATGGCAATCGTGGTTATCGGTATCTACTTAGGATTTAAGAGAGAATTTTCTAAGCTAATCGGTTTCCTTGTGATTGCCTTAATCGCTGTTGGGCTGGTATTCAATGCGGCTGGTGTCAAGGACGTGCTGTTAGAGCTGTTCAACCGTATTATTGGAGCATAATCTATCGTTACTAGCGGTTACTCCATTGGAGATCAACCGCTTTTTCTATACTCAAATTTAAGATTGGAGTGATTGATTGAAAGATATTTTTACCGATATGCAGGCAAAAATCGGGTGTTCGTATCTCTCCGACCTGCCCTATTACAAGCGTGCGGTCTGGTTTGAAATGAAACGCCTTTGCTTGTCTGATTATCCTAAGAAACAGTTGGAAGATTTTTCACGCTATGTATTCGGTGTGCCTTACGCCGTCATACAGGAAGCGTTGACAAGAGAGGACGTGATGAAACATGGAAGAAATGCGTGTGCAGATTGAAGCACGAGAACCAATAGACGGAGAAATCCGAGCCTTTTGGTTCACCCTGCCTATCGACACGGAACAGGTGGAAGAACTGCTGGGGATTGATGTAGATACAGATTATTACTATATCACAGGCAAGGAGCTTCCTTTTGCTGATGAAGTGCAGGAAGATACTACCGTAGAAAAGCTCAATGACCTGTACTCTATTTACGAAAATCTACCCTCTGACTTGAAAGAGGACTATACGGAGCTGATGTGCTACTTCTCTGATCTTAACGAACTGCACCGATACAGAAACGATATTATCCACTATTCATGGTGTAAGAACATGGCGGACGTTGCCCGACACGTTCTGAACAATGACCCAGTTTTCAATTCCCTTAGTGAGAGCGTTATCCGCTATTTCGATTTTGAAGCCTACGGACAGTACCTTGACAGCAACGGACGATTTGTGGAAACCGATCATGGTATCTATGAACTTCCATAGAAAAGAGGTGTGTGCCTGTGGTTGATGACATGAGAGTGTATATCGCTAATCTTGGCAAATACAATGAGGGCTACCTTGTGGGAGACTGGTTCTCTTTCCCTATCGACGAGGAAGATGTTGCGGAGCGTATCGGGCTGAACAGCTATTATGAGGAATACGCTGTCCATGATACGGATAACTTTCCTATTGAAATCGGGGAGTATATCTCTATTCAAGAACTCAACGAGATGTATGAGATGATCTGTGAGCTTCCCGATTATATCACCGACGCTCTGGACGAGTTTGTTTCCCACTATGGAAGTCTGGAAGAAGTCTACGAACATAAGGACGAGATATATTTCTATCCAGACTGTGAGGATATGACCGACCTTGCCTATTACTTCATTGATGAATTGCAGACGCTTGGTGAGATACCGCTACCGTTGCAGAACTATATCGACTATGAAGCATACGGCAGGGATTTATCTTTTGAGGGAACATTCATTGAAACAAGCCGAGGTATGTGTGAGATACCATATTAGTGCTGGCAGATCAGCGACAGGAAGTGTTGCTACTGACAGCTTTTTATATTTTACGGGGACGGCCAGAAGCAGGCTGTCCCTTTATCATTGAAAGAAAGGAGCTGGACAATGAAGAAAATTAAATCCTATACGGGTATCTGGAACGTGGAGAAAGTCTTATACGCAATCAATGATTTTACTCTCCCGTTTCCCGTTACCTTTACCCAGATAACGTGGTTTGTTATCACGGAGTTTGCCGTCATTCTCTTAGGGGACTTACCGCCGTTATCACTGATCGAGGGGGCGTTTCTGAAATACTTCGGTATTCCCGTTGCCCTCACATGGTTTATGAGCCAAAAAACCTTTGACGGCAAGAAGCCTTACAGCTTTTTAAAGTCCATGCTGACCTATGCCGTCCGACCAAAAGTGACCTATGCAGGAAAAGCCGTGAAGCTGGAAAAGGAAGTGTTCAGCGAACCCGTCACGGCGGTTAGGAGTGTGATGTATGTTCCCGATTAAGTATATCGACAACAACCTTGTCTGGAACAAGGACAATGAGGTATTCGCCTACTATGAGCTGATACCGTATAACTATTCTTTTCTGTCAGCAGAACAGAAGTTTATCGTCCATGACAGCTTCCGTCAGCTTATCGCACAGTCCCGTGAGGGAAAGATACACGCCTTGCAGATAGCGACGGAAAGCTCCATAAGAAGCATACAGGAACAGTCAAAGAAACTGGCAACAGGGCGACTTCGTGATGTGGCAATCCAGAAGATAGATGAACAGACGGAAGCCCTTGTTTCCATGATCGGGGACAATCAAGTGGACTACCGCTTTTTTATCGGCTTCAAGCTCATTGTGACAGAAGAAAAAGTCAGTCTGGAAAGCATGAAGAAATCGGCATTTATGACGTTTAAAGAGTTCTTGCATGAGGTCAACCATACGCTGATGAACGACTTTATCTCCATGCCAGATGATGAGATCAACCGCTACATGAAAATGGAGAAACTGCTGGAAAATAAAATCTCCCGCCGTTTCAAGTTCCGACGCTTGGACAAGAATGACTTCGGGTATCTGATCGAGCATATACTACGGCAGGGACGGCGTGGCTTATGAAGATTACGAGTATTCGCTTCCAAAGAGAAACTGAAAAACGGCAACGCTTATCAAACAGTACGATCTTATCCGTCCTACCCGCTGTCTGATAGAAGAAAGCCCAGCGATACTTGCGTCTGGAACATGAGGACAGCGAGAGCTTCGTGTCCTACTTTACCGTTAACACTATTGTGGGCGAGCTGGATTTCCCGTCGTCGGAAATCTTCTATTTTCAGCAACAGCAGTTCACCTTTCCCGTGGATACCTCTATGAATGTAGAAATCGTTGGCAACCGCAAGGCACTTTCCACTGTGAGAAATAAAAAGAAAGAGCTGAAAGATTTGGACAATCACGCTTACCAGTCTGGAAGCGAAACCAGCTCAAATGTGGTGGACGCACTGGACAGCGTGGACGAGCTGGAAACCGACTTAGACCAGAGCAAGGAAAGTATGTATAAGCTCTCCTATGTGATAAGGGTATCGGCTCCCGATCTTGACGAGCTGAAACGACGCTGTGATGAGGTCAAGGACTTCTACGACGATCTGAATGTCAAGCTGGTGCGTCCCGCTGGGGATATGCTGGGGCTTCACTCTGAATTTCTTCCTGCCAGCAAGCGTTATATCAATGATTATGTACAGTATGTAAAATCAGATTTTCTGGCTGGGCTTGGATTTGGTGCGACACAACAGCTTGGAGAAAATACAGGTATCTATATCGGCTATTCCGTGGACACGGGAAGAAATGTCTATTTACAGCCGTCCCTTGCTTCACAGGGTATCAAGGGGACAGTCACCAATGCTTTAGCGTCTGCCTTTGTCGGTTCGCTGGGCGGTGGAAAATCATTCTGCAACAATCTGATCGTCTACTATTCCGTACTGTTCGGCGGGCAGGCGGTGATCCTTGACCCTAAATCCGAGCGTGGCAACTGGAAAGAAACACTCCCAGAGATTGCACATGAAATCAATATCGTAAATCTTACCAGCGATAAGGAGAACGCAGGACTTCTTGACCCGTTCGTGATTATGAAGAATGTAAAAGACGCTGAAAGTCTGGCGATAGATATTCTTACATTCCTTACAGGAATTTCTTCAAGGGACGGCGAAAAGTTCCCTGTCCTTAGAAAAGCGGTGCGAGCCGTGACCCAGAGCGATCAGCGAGGATTACTCCATGTGATAGACGAGCTACGCAGAGAGGACACGGCGACTGCCTGCAATATTGCCGATCATATTGACAGTTTTACAGACTATGACTTTGCACATCTCCTGTTCTCAGACGGTTCAGTACAGAACGCTATCAGCTTGGACAATCAGCTCAATATTATACAGGTGGCAGATTTGGTACTTCCAGATAAGGACACGACCTTTGAGGAATATACGACCATTGAACTGCTGTCTGTGGCTATGCTGATTGTCATTTCCACATTTGCCTTAGACTTCATTCATTCAGACCGCAGTATCTTTAAAATCGTTGATCTTGATGAAGCATGGGCGTTCTTGAATGTGGCACAGGGCGAAACCCTGTCGAACAAGCTGGTGCGTGCGGGACGAGCTATGCAGGCAGGCGTGTACTTCGTTACGCAAAGCTCTGGGGACGTGTCCAAAGAGAGCCTAAAGAACAATATCGGTCTGAAATTTGCTTTCCGTTCTACGGACATCAACGAGATCAAGCAGACCCTTGAATTTTTCGGTATCGACAAGGACGACGAAAACAATCAGAAGCGACTTCGTGATTTGGAGAACGGACAGTGCCTGCTTCAAGATTTGTACGGGCGTGTGGGTGTGGTGCAGATACACCCTGTCTTTGAAGAACTGTTGCACGCCTTTGATACCAGACCGCCCGTGAAAAGCGAGGTGGAGTGATGAAAGATAAGATAAAGGGGCTTCTGACGAAACAGAAGCTCTTTCGTTTTTTTAAGATCGTTCTGGTCGTGATATTTACCTCTATCGTGTTTCTTTCTCTGTTCGGTACGGTGGCTCATGCAACAGGGCTTGTAGATGATACCGTCAATGCGGATAACCTGTATTCGCAGTATCCTTTGGAGAACTACCAGCTCGACTTCTATGTAGATAATAGCTGGGGCTGGCTTCCGTGGAACTGGCTGGACGGTATCGGAAAGAGCGTACAGTACGGCTTGTACTGTATTACCAATTTTATCTGGACGATCAGCTTGTATCTTTCCAACGCCACAGGGTACGTCGTCCAGCAGGCGTATAAGCTGGATTTCATCAATGACATGGCAGACAGTATCGGAAAAAGCATACAGACCTTAGCGGGCGTGACAGAAAACGGCTTTGGAAGCACAGGCTTCTATGTGGGCTTCTTGCTTCTCATTATCCTTATCGTGGGTATCTACATTGCCTACACGGGACTGATAAAGCGAGAAACCAGCAAGGCATTACACGCTGTGATCAACTTCGTTGTGGTGTTTCTCGTGTCCGCTTCCTTTATCGCCTACGCTCCCGACTATATCAAGAAAATCAATGACTTTTCTTCGGACATTTCCACGGCTTCGCTGGATTTGGGAACAAAAATCATGCTCCCCGACAGCGACAGTCAAGGAAAAGACAGCGTGGACTTGATAAGGGACAGTCTGTTCTCCATACAGGTACAACAGCCATGGCTACTCCTGCAATTCGGAAACAGCGATATAGAAGAAATCGGGGCTGACCGTGTAGAAGCTCTGGTATCGGTTAGTCCCTCTGCTGAGGACGGAGCGACCCGTGAGGACGTGGTAAAAACGGAAATCGAGGATAACAACAATGATTATCTGACAATACCGCAGGTCATTAACCGTCTGGGAATGGTGTTCTTCCTGCTCATCTTCAATCTGGGAATAACGATATTCGTATTCCTGCTCACGGGCATGATGATATTTTCCCAGATACTTTTTATCATCTTTTCCATGTTCCTGCCGATCAGCTTTTTACTTTCCATGATACCCAGCTATGAGAACATGGCGAAACAGGCAATCGTCCGAGTGTTCAATACGATTATGACAAGGGCGGGGATAACGCTCATTGTCACGGTGGCTTTCAGTATTTCCAGTATGTTCTACAATATCTCCACCGATTACCCGTTCTTTATGATAGCGTTCTTACAGATAGTCTGCTTTGCGGGTATCTACATGAAGCTGGGCGACCTTATGAGTATGTTCAGCTTAAACGCTGGGGACAGCCAGAGCATGGGACGCAGGATATTCCGTCGCCCTTATATGTTCATGCGACACAGGGCTAGGCGTATGGAACACCGTATCGCAAGGGCTGTCGGTGCTGGAAGCGTAGCTGGTGCGGTGGCTGGAAGTGCTGTTGCGAGTACAGGGAATAAAACACACGCTTCCGCTTCTACTTCCAGAGGAAACAGAAGCAATCAATCTATGGGTAGTCGAGCCGGTTCAGCCGTAGGTGCGGTACTTGATACGAAAAACAAGGTCAAGGACAAAGCAACGGCTGTCAAGGAAAATATCAAGGATATGCCGACCCAGACCGCCTATGCCGTACACTCCGCAAAGGAAAAGGCAAAGTCCAGCGTGTCCGACTTCAAGCGTGGCATTGTGCAAGGGCAGGAAACCAGACAGAACGAACGTACCGACAAGCTCCAACAGCATAGACAGAATATCGCTGACAAACGTATGGAACTTCAAAAGGCACAGGAAGCAAAGCTGGCTGGAAGAACAACCGACAGATCAGCGACAACAGGAGCTACCCGTCCGCATGAACGACCTGTCACTTCCGACAAGGTACATACCGAGGCCGACCACGCCACAGCCTGTCAAGGAACGTTCGCTTGCTTCTGGTACAGAAAGAAAAATTTCTGAACCTGTATTACAAAAACACGGAACAAGGCTTAATGGAGTAGAACTGAACCAACAGACCAACAGAAAAGAACGAAGATCAGAGAAAGCAACTACAAGCATGAAAGAAAAGAAAGGACGCAGGAAATGAAGCTGAGACATCTCGCCATTATTGGCAGTCTGTTTCCATTCCTCATTGCGATAGTGCTTTTCTTTGGTGTGCTTATCAGTGCCGAGGACGACGACGGGGGCGGTGGCTCTTCCTCATGGGTAACGGGAATGAACCTCTCAGCAGAAGTCTTGAAACATCAGCCTATGGTAGAGAAATACGTTAGAGAGTACGGCATTTCCGAGTACGTCCCCTATCTGCTGGCAATCATACAGGTAGAAAGTGGCGGGACAGGTTCAGACGTTATGCAGAGTTCCGAGAGTATGGGCTTACCGCCTAACTCACTAGATACAGAAAGTTCAATCAAGCAGGGGTGCAAGTATTTTGCTTCCCTGCTTTCTTCAGCAGGAAATCAAGGGATAGAGGATATAAACGTCGTGGTACAGTCCTACAACTATGGCGGTGGTTATATCAGCTATGTATCTTCCAATGGGAAAAAGCACAGCTTCACGCTGGCAGAAAATTTCGCCCGTGACAAGTCGGGTGGAAAGAAAGTCACCTACACGAACCCTATCGCTGTCGCCCGCAACGGTGGCTGGCGTTACGGGTACGGAAATATGTTCTATGTGGAGCTTGTCAACCAGTACATAACTCTTACACACTTTGATGATGAAACCGTACAGGCGATTATGAATGAAGCATTGAAGTATCAAGGCTGGAAGTATGTCTATGGCGGTAACAACCCTAATACTTCTTTGATTGTAGCGGATTGACACAGTGGTGCTTTGGAAAAGCTGGTATTTCCTTACCGAGAACGGCACAGGCACAGTATGACGCTACCCAGCATATCCCGCTTGAACAGGCACAGGCTGGGGATTTAGTGTTCTTCCACAGTACCTATGACGCAGGAACATATGTAACCCACGTCGGTATTTATGTAGGAAATAATCAGATGTACCACGCTGGCGACCCGATAGGCTACGCCGACCTTACAAGCTCCTACTGGCAACAGCATTTGATAGGGGCTGGAAGAATTAAGCAATAGAAAGGAATGGAAATCATGTTCAAGAAGAAAGAAAAACCAATCAAAGAAAAGAAAGTCCGCACTATGAAAGTGGGGACACATAAGAAGTCCGTCATTGCTCTCTGGGTGGTGCTTATCGCAAGCGTGAGCTTTGGGGTGTATAAGAATTTTACCGCTATCGACCAGCACACCACGCATGAGATAGAAACCATACAGCTCCGCTTGAATGACACCAACGGCATAGAAAATTTTGTCAAGAACTTTGCAAAATCTTATTACACATGGAGCAACAATAAGGAAGCAATCGAAGCAAGGACACAGGCTATCAGTGCCTATCTGACACAGGAATTGCAGGATTTGAATGTTGATACCATAAGAACGGATATACCGACCAGCTCCACGGTTACGGACGTGCTGATCTGGGACGTGGAACAGTCTGGGGAGAACGCTTTTTCTGTTACCTACGAAGTGGATCAGCAGATTAAAGAAAACGATCAGACAAGGGACGTATCAGAAACCTATACCGTAAAAGTATATGTGGACACTGACGGGGATATGGTGATTATTCAGAACCCGACCCTCGCTCCCGCTATGGAAAAATCCGATTATGAGCGAAAGACACAGGAAGCAGACAACAGCGTGGACACACCTGTATGCTTTGCATCCATGGGCCGGGAATATACCCCAAAGCAAAAGGAGCGGATGCTCCACGATAATTAGGAATATTCTCTGTCAGCATTTGTACATAAGTTCCCGAGAGCCCCAACAATTTAATTTGTCTGGCCCCTGTGGCAGCATCAGCATAGCTTACATCTACAGAAGGGTTTGTTGTGAAACTTTCACCCAAGTTACAACAAGCCGCCCGAGCCAGTTCCGCACTTGAAATCATATCCTGATTCAACACACTGGAACGGGATTTTACAACTCCTATCTTACGTTCCACCACTTGGACCTCATCCATCATTACACTACCTTGTAATATGATAGCCAGCTCCTTATGATCATTTTCAACCACAATCGTATCATTCTCATATCCTATAAAACTTACGACCAATTTTTTTGCACCAACAGGCTGTTCAATAGTAAATGCCC
>ENA-OQKD01000013-OQKD01000013.1-human-gut-metagenome-genome-assembly--contig:-NODE-13-length-46369-cov-4.660936_pt1 | contig 46369 bp, 46 predicted proteins | sample MGYA00242775_ERZ504792 | MGnify/ENA primary metagenome ERZ504792 (study PRJEB26092, sample SAMD00036401) | human gut metagenome | host: Homo sapiens | study: EMG produced TPA metagenomics assembly of...
CCATCAATTCATATAGTTATACAATTATCACAGCACATATCGTTAAGTAAAATTGGAACTTGGAGTGAAATTATGGACTATATAATACGAGAAATGAAAAGTGAAGAATACTGTTTATTAAGTGAGTTTTTTGTATGAAGCGGTTTATATTCCAGACGGAATTGAACCGCCACCTAAATCAGTAATAGAAAGTCCAGAATTACAAGAATATATCATCGAGTTTGGAAATCGAAAACACGATAAAGCCTTAGTTGCAGAAATTCAGGGAAAAGTAGTAGGAGTTATTTGGGTAAGAATTATGAATGATTATGGAAACATTGATGATGATACTCCATCACTTGCCATGTCTGTCAAGAATATAGAGGATTGGGTATTGGAACTTTATTATTGAAGCAACTATTACAAGCAGAAAGATTGGCTGGATATTCAAAAATATCCCTATCTGTTCAGAAAAGTAATTATGCAGTGAAGATGTACGAGAAAGTGGGATTTACTGTTGTTGATGAAAATAGTGAAGAATATATTATGATTGTAAATCTATAACAGAAAACCACAGTTTGTAGCAGACAGTTTTTTAGATAGGACTGTCTGCTTTTTCTTTTTAATTCATAATTGATAGTAGTGGTATAGAATGGTTCATATCCGTTGTGAAAAGACCATTTAGAGTGGAAAGGAAAAGAGATTGCAGTACATGCAGATCTTTCTATGAGGGGCAGACCATTTATTTCCCGGAAATCGATACAACCGCAAAAGATACAGAGACGAATAGTCATGTATCGAAAGCAGATGAGGAAGTATAAAGAATATGCCACTGTCCGTAGAAAATGCAAGGGAAATGATAGAAGAAATGAGAATGGATTTACTGACATACCTGAAGAACTATGAACCGTAGGAGCTTGTGCCTTTCTCAGGGAATACCTACACAACGAGAAGTCATGACGGTTTGAAGATTTCCAACGGGAAATGGATGTGGTGGAGTCAGAGTATCCGTGGCAGATCAGTGCTGGATTATCTGATTAAGGTCAGCGGTTATTCTTTTATCGAGGCGATAGAAATCATTGCAGGACAGGTGGCAATTCAGCCGCCTGTTTCCTCCTTCACTCGGCTATCTAACACCAGTTGAATATCGGATGAATAACCTTAAAAAAGTTGTTTAGTTTACTGTTGAAAATCCAGGATTCGTTATTAAAAATGGAATTAGTGTAAATTAATCTAGTAGGAGGAAGTTTATGGTAGAGGAATTAAAAAGTATGGTCGGATTGGAAGAAACAATCTTATACGAAGGGAAGCCAGATAAAAAATGTTTTATTTTTGAAAGTATATTTAATCCATTGATGCCATTTGCGATCGTTTGGGCAATATTTGATATGAGTTTTCTCCGTATGAGCATGGGAGGGATGTCTTTTGTCATCATACCATTTTTGTTGCTGCATATGATGCCGGTATGATTTACCTTGCAAGACAAAATACCGTGGATAGGAATAGAGAGTTATTTTAGTTGAGTTTTCAACTTGACTTCCAAAAAAACTTAGAGTAAACTAGAAAAGAAATCAGGGGTGCCGGGAGAACCTGGCTGAGAGTAAACTACGAGAATGTTTAGACCCTTAACCTGATCTGGGTAATGCCAGCGTAGGGAGAATATTGAAACACAAAGTAGAGTCTATAATGAGATAGATGAGTTTGTATACAATATAAGGCTTCCTTTCAGAAAGAAAGGAAGCTTTTTCTTCTGGAAAAGCAGTTCTTTTAAGAACCCAGATATCAAATATGAAAAGAAAGAAGGAGACAAAGATGAACGCAAGTGTAGCAATTCAAACTTTACCGGAGGCAAAAAACGATGAGGAATTAATCCGTATTGTGGATGAGGTGATCGCCTATATTAAGAGCACCGGACTAAATTATTATGTTAGGACCGTTTGAGACAGCAATCGAGGGAGATTATGATGAACTGATGGATATTGTGAAAGAATGTCAGCACATCGCAATCCGCGCGGGAGCACCGTCTGTGGCTGCTTACATCAAAGTGATATACAAACCTGAAGGAGATGTGCTTACCATTGAAAAGAAAGTTACAAAACATCACGAGTAAGGCATACTCTGTGGCAGCGATTGTAGTTTTGCTGTTCGTATGGCAAATACTGTCAAGTGCCGGAATTGTGCCGTCCTTTTTGCTGCCGTCGCCACTGGAGGTCGTACAGGCATTTGTGAAAGACTTTCCACTTTTGATGGAACACGCGAAAGTAACCTTAACGGAAGGTTTTTTAGGTCTGACTTTGGGAGTGGTAATCGGGTTTGTTGCTGCAGTTTTAATGGATCATTTTCAAGGATTTTACAAAGCGTTTTATCCGATTATGGTGATCACACAAACGATACCGACGATTGCGATCGCTCCGCTTCTTGTACTGTGGATGGGATACGAGATGGCGCCGAAAGTAACTTTGATTGTGATTGTGACTTTTTTCCCGATCGCAATCGGATTGTTGGAAGGATTTCAGTCGGCTGACAAAGACACGGTTAATTTATTGAAAGCGATGGGAGCGAATCGGCTTCAGATTTTTTTACATGTAAAATTTCCAAGTTCTCTCGGAAGATTTTTTGCAAGTCTTCGGATTTCGGTGTCCTACTGTGTGGTAGGGGCTGTAATCTCAGAGTGGCTTGGAGGATATAATGGTCTCGGTGTGTACATGACACGGGTGCGAAAATCTTATGCATTTGACAAGATGTTTGCGGTTATTTTTCTGATTTCTGCAATCAGTCTGCTTTTGATGTGGCTTGTGTCAATACTTCAGAAGAAATGTATGCCTTGGGAGAAATGAAAAGGAGAATAAAAATGAAAAAGAAAATAGTAGCGTTGGCGCTTGCTGTGGCAACAGTATGTTCCGTGACAGCTTGCGGCGAAAAGAAGGAAAAACAAGAAGGAAAAGAGCTTGAGAAAATTACATTTGTGCTGGACTGGACGCCAAATACGAATCATACTGGATTATATGTGGCAGAAGAAAAAGGATATTTTGAGGATGCAGGGGTGGATGTAGAGATTGTACAGCCACCGGAAGACGGTGCAAGTGCTTTGGTTGCATCCGGAAAAGCACAGTTTGGAATTGATTTTCAGGATTCTATTGCACCTGCTTTTGCAAGTGATGATCCGTTGCCTGTGACAGCAGTTGCCACTTTGATTCAGCACAATACATCAGGTATCATTTCCAGAAAAGGGGAGGGCATGGACCGGCCTAAGGGAATGGAAGGCAAAACATATGCGACTTGGGACATGGAAGTGGAGAAAGCAATGATTAAAAACGTGGTGGAATCTGATGGCGGGGACTACGGCAAAATTAACATGATTCCGAGTAATGTGACGGACGAGGTGACTGCATTGAAATCCAAACAGGTAGATGCAATCTGGGTGTATTATGCATGGGGAGGAATTGCGACAGAAGTAAAAAATCTTCCGACAGACTATTTCGCTTTCAAAGATATCAATCCGGTATTTGACTATTATACACCGGTAATTGTTGCAAATAATGACTTTTTGGAAGAGAAACCGGACACTGCAAAAGCATTTTTGAGTGCAGTGAAGAAGGGGTATGAAGATGCAATCGCAGACCCGAAAGAGGCGGCGGATATTTTATGCGAGGCAGCTCCGGAACTTGATAAAGAGTTAGTGCTCGCGAGTCAGGAATGGCTGGCAGATCAGTATAAAGCTGAAGTAGAGCAGTGGGGTTATATCGATCCGGCGAGATGGGATGCATTTTATAAATGGCTCGGAGATAATGAGTTGATTGAGCAGGAGATTCCGGCGGGATTTGGATTCTCTAACGATTATTTGGAAAAGTAGGATGAGCAGCATGATTCGATTGGAAACCAAACAAGTGTCAAAATCGTTTGATGGAAAGAAAGTGATTGAGGATATTTCCATCTCCTTACAGAAAAATGAGATCGTGAGTCTTCTCGGCGTCAGCGGTGCTGGAAAGACGACGCTTTTTAATGTGATTTCAGGGTTGATGGAGCCGGATTCCGGGGAAGTTCTTTTAAATGGGAAAGAGATTACCGGCCAGGCGGGACATATCAGCTATATGCTGCAGAAAGATTTGCTTCTTCCATATAAAACGATTGAGGAAAATGTGGCGCTTCCGCTTACATTTCGCGGAGAGCCGAGAAAAGAACGAATAAAAAAAGCCGACAGAATGCTGGATCTGGTGAGCTTGGAAAAACATAAAAAACATCTGCCGAACCAGTTATCAGGAGGACAGCAGCAAAGAGTAAGCGTGGCAAGGGCGCTTGTGAACGATCCGAAGATTATTTTTGCGGATGAACCTACAGGAGCGCTTGATTCACATACGTCTCAAGATGTGATGCGCCTGATGCAAAGACTCGTAAGAGAGCAGAAAAGAACGCTTGTCATGGTCACGCATGATCGAAGTCAGGCGGAATATGCAGACCGGGTATTGGAGATTATAGACGGAAAAATTGTACACATTACAGAAAACAGGAGGAAAGAGGAAAATGAGAGAGCATAGAAAAATGACGTTGAAACGGATCGGAATCGGAATTTTATGCATGGTGTTTGTGTTGTCTATGCTTGCTCCGCTCGTGGCATTTGCAGAGGAAAAAACAGAGTCCGGAAGTCAGGTGTCAAAGAGAGAGCTTGCGTACATTCAGATCAGTGTCGGCGACGGGCAGGAGACGCCTGTGTTTAAGGCGGGGCAGAAGGTATCCGAGTTTCGGATCAATGTAAAAAACAACGGAAATGTAGACGCGCACAACGTGCGGATAGAACCGGATATCAAGAATGCATCCGACTGGCCCTTTGAACTTGATAAGCTGAATTATGAAAAAAGAGTTAGTCTACGATCAAAAAGCGGCGGACAGACTGCGGCTGTGTCGGGGGGAGTGAAGAGAAACCTCTTATCGTAAGAGGAGATGTGACAGGGAAGTCTTATAAACTGGAATTTAAGATTTCTTACGATGACGGAGAGAAATCCTATGAGACGGATAAGTATGTCTTTGTAAAAACGACCGCAAAAGAAAAGCCATCGGAAAATCAGGGTGGAAATGCAAACGGCGGAGAGATAAACACGGAAATACCGGAAACGGAAGCGGCGGATCCGGGAAATGCGCAGGGAACGCCGGACGATTCGGGCGCGGTGTTCGGAGGAGTATATACCAGCGATCCGGTCATGGCAGGCGGCTCGGCAGGCGGCGCGGATGCGTCAAGCGCATCTGTTCCGCGGGTGATTGTAACAGGATTTAATACAGAGCCGGCGGAAGTTCGCGCGGGAAGTAATTTTAAATTGATCGTCCACCTGAAAAATACTTCTTCAAAAACTGCTGTTTCAAATATGCTTTTTGATATGCAGGCTCCGTCATCAGGTTCAGAAGGTGCGGCGGAAGCTCCGGCGTTTCTTCCGGCATCGGGTTCAAGCTCTGTTTATCTTGACGGAATTCCTGCCGGAGGAACGAGCGACATTTCAATCGAATTGAATGCACGGGCAGATCTTGTGAAAAAGCCGTACAGTATCAGCATGTCTATGAAGTATGAAGACAGCAGCGCGGCGCAGTATGAGGCGCAGTCAAGCCTTGCGATCCCGGTCATACAGGACGCCCGGTTTGAGTTCAGTAAGATCGAGATCGCGCCGGAGACAGTAGCGGTCGGAGAAGAGGCGAATATTTCCTGCAGTCTGTACAATCTCGGACGGGTGAAGATGTACAATGTGAAAGCTCGTTTTGAAGGCAAGATGATCGAGTCAGACGAACAGTTTATCGGAAATCTTGATTCCGGCGCGACAGGCATGATCGACGCCATCGTGACGGCGAAAGAAGAGACGATGGACAATACAGAGTGTAAGCTGATCTTAACTTATGAAGATGATGCGGGAAATGTATCGACAGCGGAGGAAAAATTTGACCTTACTGTTATGCCGATGTCAGATGCCGGAGACCTGGACGCTATGGCAGATATACCGGAAGAACAGGGGGGGCTGCCGATCGGAATGATCTTGGCAGCAGCCGTAGTTGTGATCGTTGCTGTGGCTGTGGCAATCGTGCTTATTATGAAGAGGAAAAAAGCAAAACGTCTGGAAGCGGAAGAGGAGGAGTTGTTTGATGAGGTGGAGCGATCTGCTGAGGATGAGCGTTAGCAGCCTGCGGCGCAGAAAATTAAGAACGTTTCTTACGGTACTAGGCGTTGTGATCGGAACGGCTTCTATAGTAGTTATGATATCGCTCGGACTCGGACTTCAGGAATCCATGTATAAAGAGGTGGAGCAAAACGGAGGAACGACAAGTATTACCGTGACGGGAAAAGATTCGGGCGGAATGATGTACGGTTATTCGGGAATGTCTTCGGACGAAGAAGAATCGCAGAAATACATCACAGATGATGTGATCAAAGAGTTGAAAAACGTAGCCCATGTGAAAAGTGCAGAGCCGATCTTAAGCATATCGGTAATCGCGCTGAAAGGAAAATATGAAGGCTTTATCGAATTGACAGGAATGACGCCTGAAGGTTTGAAGACATTGAATCTGGAGCTGGAGGATGGCGGGCGGCTTCCTGATCCGAACAGCGCCCAGCTGGAACTTGTATATGGAAATACAGTAATAACGAATTTTTATGAAAAAACATCAGGAAGAGGATATTGGGATTCGGGAGAACTTCCTGATATAGATCTGCAGACGGATTCCGTTTTTCTTATACTCGATCAGGACGGCTATTATCAGTCGCAGAGCGCGGCTTCGGATATCGGCGGCTCTGCCGGAGAAAGCGGAGAAGGCGGAACAGCGTCGGCAAAAACGCCGCCGAAAAAACATGTCGTATCTGCAAGCGGAGTTTTAAAAGGCGGACCGGATACCTATACGGTGAATTCTTATATGACGTTTTGCGATATCAATAAGCTGAGGACGTATCTTGAAAAAGAATTCAGAGGAAGAGCGATTCCGGGGCAGCCGACGACAAAGAGCGGAAAACCATATAATAAGTTTGTATATTCGTCGGCAAAAGTACAGGCGGACGACATGGAAAACGTAGAGGCTGTCTCAGACGCGATTCGGGCGATGGGATATAATGTGTCGTCGAATATCGAATATATCGACAGCATGAAGAAACAGTTTGCAATGGTTCAGGCGGTGCTTGGCGGAATCGGAGCCGTTTCGCTGTTTGTTGCGGCAATCGGAATCGCAAATCGATGATGATGTCTATTTATGAGAGAACGAAAGAAATCGGCGTTATGAAAGTGATCGGATGCAGTCTTGGAAATATTCGTCAGATGTTTCTTTTGGAAGCGGCGTTTATCGGACTTGGCGGAGGTGTGATCGGAAATGTTTTAAGTTTCCTTATGTCTGCGGCGATCAATGCTCTTGTGAAGGGCAAAGAGATGGGAATGACAACAGGGCAGATTTCTTATATTCCTTTGTGGCTTGTTCTTGTTTCTCTTGGGTTTGCAATGCTTGTCGGTAACGGCGGCGGGATATTTCCCGGCGAGAAGGGCGATGAAGTTAAGTCCGCTTGCGGCGATCAAGGAAATGAATGACAACCGGAAACAGGCGGCGGTTAGAAATAAGTGACGATCAGACCGATGATAAAGAGGCGCAGATAGATCGGATAATAACGAAAAATGGTAAAAGACAGAGGTGACCGGGGATTATTCCTCGATCACCTCTATTTCTAAATAATCAAAATCAATGCTGTCTACAAAGTTATCCTGATAAAACCGAGCTTTTGCGTGCCGTTTGAAGTCGGCGATCGTTGTGTCAAGCCAGATAGGCTTGCTTAGATCGAACTCATAGCAGATGGCGTCCAAAGCGTTGAAAATCTTATGTGTGCGGGTGTCTGTTGTCTCATCGCAAATGACAGTATCGCGCAGAAGCCTGTTTTCTTTAAATTCTTTTCCCCATAAACGAAACATAACGAAGCTCCTTTCAAAGTTTATGAAATTTATCATACAAAAATCCCGTTGCTTGTGCAAGCCCTTTTTGATATATTAGTATCAGTTCGGGCGCTCGGACAAAATATACATGCAGGGAAAGCCGGCAAGTTTATATCGTGTCTGTGCGGTGAAATGAAAAAAGAAAACATGATGTGACGCAGGAGTTTGTAAAGGAGTAAAAAGATGATCAGAGTATGCACGATAAATGACAAAGAAATATTGGAAAAGTATTTACAGGAAGAGCCGTATGCCGGAGCAATTTTGGCGGCGATCGAGGAGTTTGGATTTGACGAAAAGTTTCAGACAGTATATCTTGATTCGGAAAAACGAAATCTTGACACCGAGGGAGAGCAAGAAACAGAAGAGACGGTAAAAGGGGTGTATTTGTGGTTTCATAAAAATCTTCTTTTGTACAGTAAAGAAAATAAAGTCGATATAGATTTTCTTGAACAGATGATTTTTATGGCTGCGCCGGACTGTGTTGTGGGAAGGAAGGACAATGTAAATATCGTAAGCTGGCTTTTGACGGATTATCATTTTAAGCAGTCGGACATGATCCCCGAAATCGTGGACGCAGAAGGAAAAACGACTCCGTGTTTTGCGGCAAAAGAAGCGTATGCAGGCGAGTGGGGGTATCTTAAGAAATGAAAAAACTTTTAGATCGGATTTTTATAGATGGTCTGGGCGGCATGGCACAGGGACTTTTTGCTACGCTGATCATAGGAACGATCATTCAGCAGATCGGGTTGTTTATGGGAGGCGGCACAGGAGATCTTATTTATGAACTTGGAAAGATTGCCGCAGGTTTGACAGGTGCAGGCATCGGAGTCGGTGTGGCGCGAAAATTAGAAGCAGGACATCTCGTAATCGTTTCGGCCGCGGTTGTCGGTATGATCGGTGCATTTGCCGGGAAAATCTTATCCGGACAGGTTCTTGTGGATGGAAATCTGGTTCTGGCAGGGCCGGGAGAGCCGTTAGGCGCTTTTGCGGCGGCGTATCTGGCGATCGAGATCGGGATCTTGATCTCGGGTAAAACAAAACTTGATATTATACTGACTCCGCTGGTCTGCATCGGAACGGGATCGGCAGTCGGTCTGTTTGTCGGTCCGCCGATTTCTGAATTTATGTTATGGCTTGGCTCCTTGATCAACTGGGGAACAGAGCAGCAGCCGTTTTTGATGGGAATTGTCGTTTCCGTTTTAATGGGAATGATCCTGACGCTTCCGATCAGCTCAGCGGCGCTTGGAGTAATCCTGAATCTGTCGGGACTGGCGGCAGGGGCGGCGACGATCGGATGCTGCTGTAATATGATCGGATTTGCGGTGGCTAGTTGGAGAGAAAATAAATTCAGCGGATTTCTGGCGCAGGGAATCGGAACGTCGATGCTTCAGATACCGAATATCGTAAGAAGACCTTTGATCTGGCTTCCGGTTATTTTGTCAAGCGCCGTTTTAGGTCCGATCGGAACAATGCTTCTTCATATGACGAACAACGCTACGGGATCGGGTATGGGAACAGCCGGACTTGTCGGTCCGTTTATGACATGGCAGGTAATGACGCAAAGTGAAGCGGGAGTGATCGTGCTCGGAAAGATCATTTTGATCCAGTTTATCCTTCCTGCGGCGGTGACGCTTCTCATTTCTGAGTTTATGCGGAAAAAGAAGTGGATCCGTCAGGGAGATATGAAATTAGAGTTGTAAGAGAAGTCTTAAAAAACAATGAAATCTATGACATGCCTTAGGATTTATGTTAGAATGAAAAAGTAAAATAACTGGCGGAGGCAGTCTGAAATGACGAGTGAACAACAAGTAGAAGCTGCGCTGAAAAGCTATGAGGATGTCGATAGCTGGAAGACGATCATTTTTCTGTATAACGCAGCGCTGAAAGAAGTAGGAACAAAGCTGGAGATTTTGAATGACGAATTTCAGCATGTACATCAATATAATCCGATCGAGCATATAAAGACAAGGATAAAGACGCCGGAAAGCATTGTGAAGAAATTAAGGCGGTATGGCCATGAGACGTCGATCGAGAACATGGTACGCTATATCAATGACATTGCGGGGGTACGTCTTATTTGTTCCTTTACATCTGATATTTACCGTTTGGCGGAGATGATCGGCAATCAAAGCGATCTGAAAGTTCTTTCGATCAAAGATTATATTAAAAATCCAAAAGAAAGCGGTTATAAAAGTTATCATATGCTTGTATCCGTTCCGATCTTTCTTTCCGACAGCGTAGTCGATACAAAAGTGGAAATCCAGATCCGAACGATAGCGATGGATTTTTGGGCGAGTTTGGAACATAAGATTTATTATAAGTTTGAAGGGAATGCGCCTGATTATATAAGCAGAGAATTGAAAGAGTGTGCGAAGATGGTGTCGGAACTTGACGACAAGATGCTCTCTTTGAATGAGGCGATTCAGGCCTGCATGATCAGAGACGATCAGAGAAAAGAAAGTATGGAAGATGTGTTTGACAATGTGATCGGCGAAAGAAGAAAACAGTAAAGAAAATCTTAAGTAATCTTAAGTTTTAAGCTTTGGGGGCAAAAGATATTGATGCTTTTGCCTCTTTTCGTTATACTGTATATTTGGAGGGAAAAGACGAATGCAGGAAGAAAAAACAGAAATAGAACGCTGCGATTTTATACATGTTCATGAAGATGTAGTAAAAAAAGTAAAGGAACACATTCCGGCAGAAAGAGAGCTGAATGATCTTGCGGAATTTTTTAAAGTGTTCGGAGATGTGACGAGACTGAAATTGTTAAGCGTGTTGTTTCATTCGGAGATGTGCGTGTGCGATCTGGCAAAGACGCTGAATATGACTCAGTCGGCGATCTCTCATCAGCTCCGCATTTTAAAGCAGATGAAGCTCGTGAAAAACAGAAGGGAAGGAAAGACAGTATTCTATTCTCTTGCAGACGGGCACATTAAAACGATTATTAATCAGGGAATGGAACATATACAAGAGTAATAAAAGAAAAGCCGGCGGGCAGGGAAAGCCGGCAAACAGGAGAAAGCCGACGAACAGGGAAAAGTTGACGGAAAAGGGAAAAAGGGATGACGAGAGAAACCAGAAAAAGGGAATTGGAGATCGGTATCGGTCTTGTTTTATATTTGCTGGCATTCTTAATAAGCATGCAGGCAAAGATGAAATCAAAGGCGGAGATGCTTTTGTTTTTACTGCCGTATATTGTATCGGCGATCAGTATTTATAAAGAGCAGGCAGAGAAATTTTTGAAAAAGCAGTTTCTGGATGAAAACTTACTGATGATCATAGCGACTGTAGGAGCATTTTTTGTAGGACGTTACAAAGAAGCCGTTGCGGCGATGCTCTTTTATCAGGTCGGAAAACTTGTAGAAGAAATCTCTCTGAGCAGGACGAAAAAATCTATTGCGAAATTTATTGATATTCGTCCGGAATATGCGAACCTGAAAATCGGAAACACAGAAAAGATTGTTCCGCCGCAGGAGCTGAATTTGAGACAGACGATCGTACTGCATCCGGGAGACAAGATCCCGGTTGATGCGGTTGTGACAAGCGGAACGGGAACAGTTGATATGAAGGCGCTGACAGGAGAACCGGATCCTGTCACTGTGCGGATCGGAGACAGGCTGTTCAGCGGAAGCATCAATCTGAACAGCGTGTTGGAAGCCAGAGTTGAGAAACTGTACAATGATTCTACTGCGGCGAAGATCATGCGGCTTGTAGAAAGCGCAAATGAAAACAAATCGGAGAGCGTACATTTTGTAGATAAATTCACAAAATATTATACGCCGATCGTTATTTTGATCGCGCTTTTAACTGTCATTCTCCCGCCTATGATGTTTGTGGAGGCGAAGGCTGAGTGGATATACAGAGGATTGATCATTCTTGTGGCGGCATGTCCGTGCGGGTTGATGGTTTCTATACCGCTTGCGTTTTTGGGCGGGATAGGATCTGCTTCAAAGCAGGGCGTTCTGATAAAAAGCGGAGCTGTTTTGGAAGATCTGATCCGGGTAGACACATATGTTTTTGATAAAACGGGAACACTGACGGAAGGCGTATTTCATGTGAAAGATATTGTTCCGTATAAGTTTGAAAAGGAAAGACTGTTGGAGCTTGCGGCTTTGGCGGAAAGTTATTCAAAGCATCCGGTGGCGCTGTCTCTTGCGGAAGCTTATGGAAAGCCGGCTGAAAGCACGCGGATCAAAGATGTGAAAGAAGAACCGGGGTACGGCGTTCATGCGTTTGTGGACGGACTGGAAGTTTATGCCGGGAACACAAGGCTGATGAACCGGGAAGGAATCCTTTACGCACAGACGGAAAAAGACGGAACTGCCGTTCATGTGGCTGTTGACGGAAAGTATGCGGGATACATATTGATTGCGGATACGATTCGTAAAGATACGGGAAAACTGATGCGCTGGATGCGAAAGAAAAATATGGGAACGGTTATGCTGACCGGAGATAACGAGCGTACGGCGGAAAAAGTGGCGGCAGAGCTGAAAATCGACAGCGTTTATGCGGAGCTGATGCCGGAAGATAAAGTGCAGCTTCTGGAAGAGTTTTGCAATGACCGCATGGAAAATGAAAAATTGGCGTTTGTAGGAGATGGAATGAATGACGCGCCTGTTTTGGCGCTTGCAGACATCGGCATCGCGATGGGCGGTCTCGGCGCGGATGCCGCGCTTGAGGCGGCGGACATTATCCTTATGGAAGATGAGCCGTCGAAGATTATAAATGCGGTGCGGATCGCAAAAGGAACGATCCGGTCTGTACGGGAAAATGTATTGTTTGCGATCGGTATGAAAGTATTTTTAGTCATACTTGCGTTTTTCGGTCTTGTGACGATGCAAAGCGCTATTATAGCAGACATGGTTGTGATGGTAATTAATATTTTGAATTCATTTTGGATGATGAAGTATCCGGAATCGGGGGTGTAAACGAATCGTGAAAATCAAAAAACAGATCGTGTTGGCGGCAGTTCTTTGTATGGCTGTGCCGACTGTGGCATCAGGCTGTGCAAACAGTGCGAAATCAGGTGTAGAGGCATTGGAGGCAGGAGATTATAAAGAGGCGCAGGCACAGTTTGAAAAACTGACTGAAGAAAAGGATAAGAAGAAATCGGCAGAGGGGTATCGGGGACTTGCGATGACATATTATGAGCAGGAGGAGTATAGCTCGGCTCTCGATGCGTTTTAAAAAAAGCTGTTGACACAGGAGTAGTACAGACGACTCAGATCTATAATCTGATGGGTGTTTGTGCAATGAAGACAGAGGATTACGAGGCGGCTCTTGAATATATACAGGCGGGTCTTGCCATGGCGGAAACAGATATGTCAGGTGAAGAAGAGAAGAATTCGGAAAATGGAAAAGATTCTGCTGAAATGATTCAGGAGATGAGATATAACGAAGTTGTCTGTTATGAAAAACTGGCTGATTGGGAAAACGCGAAGCAAAAAGCGTCCGAGTATCTGATCGAATATCCGGAAGATACGGCGATGGAAAGAGAAGCCGAGTTTTTGGAAACGAGATAAACACCGTTTGGCAAAAGAAAGTCCTCATGAAAGGGAATTTTTCGTGAAAGGAAAATCTACGTAAAGGGAAAATCTATGTGGAGGGAAAATCTTTGTGAAGGGAAAATTCTCATAAAAGAAAAATCCTCATAAAAGAAAATTCGGAGAAATAATATGTATGAGATGGAGCAAATCGACGAGAGGGTGATCCTCGTCGGAATCGATACGGGAAATGAAGATGCGGCAAACCGTTCGCTTGACGAACTTTCGGAATTGGCGAAAACTGCAAAAGCGGCTGTAGTCGGCAGGCTGATCCAGCCAAGAGAGAGCGCGCATCCGGGAACATATATCGGGAAAGGCAAATTGACGGAACTCAAAGATCTTATATGGGAGACTGACGCGACGGGGATTATTTGCGACGATGAGCTGACGAGCGCTACAATTAGGCAACCTTGAAGAAGAACTGTCATGTAAAATTATAGACAGGACGCTTTTGATCCTTGATATTTTTGCGGCGCGGGCAGTATCGGGAGAAGGAAAGATCCAGGTGGAGCTTGCTCAGCTTCGATACAGAGCGTCAAGACTGGCGGGGCTTGGCAGATCTTTATCCCGTCTCGGCGGGGGGATCGGAACGAGAGGTCCGGGAGAAAAAAAGCTGGAGATGGACAGGCGTTTGATCAGAGAACGGATCAGCAGACTGAAAAAAGAACTAAAAGACGTGGAAAAGCATCGGGAATTAATACGGACACAGAGAAAACAGTCGGGATTAAAGGTGGCGGCTTTAGTAGGATATACATCGGCGGGAAAGAGCAGTATAGAAAATGTGCTGACAAATGCCGGCATTTTAGAAGACGCCATGCTGTTTTCTACATTAGATACTACAACCCGCTCTCTTGTTCTCGATAATACGCAGGAAATATTAGTTACAGATACGGTCGGTTTTATAAGAAAACTGCCTCATCACCTTGTGGAAGCGTTTAAAAGTACGTTAGAAGAAGCGAAGTATGCGGACATTATTATTCATGTGGTAGATGCGTCTAATCCGCAAATGGATGAGCAAATGCATGTCGTTTACGATACATTGCGTCAGCTTGGAGCGGCAGACCGACCGGTGATCACACTTTTTAATAAGCAGGATAAACTCGAGTCGGCAGGCAGCTATCGGGATTTTCAGGCGGAATATTCAATTCCGGCTTCGGCAAAAACAGGAGAAGGTCTTGCAGAACTAAAAAAGGCGCTTCTCGAGATCGTACGAAGAGAACAGATCTATGTGGAGCGTTTGTATGATTTCTCGGAAGCATCGAAAATTCAGCTTATCCGAAGTCGTGGACAACTTTTGTCGGAGAAGTATGTTCCGGAAGGGATTGAAGTGAAAGCGTACGTTCCGAAAGATATTTATGGGAAGGTTTGTATATAATTACCAAAAATAAAGGGGGAAATATGAGGGAACGATAGTTTTAAAGCTGTAAGATAGTAATGAAACCGGTAGGGAAAGTGGTGCAAAAAGCGGAAAATAATTTGACATTTTTGTTGAAAATTGGTAACATTATTTAGATGATACAAGAAAATATGTGACAGAGTATTGCTGTACAGAGCAGGCAAGACCTTTTTAACTGATTATATGGTTGGTAAAGCAGGGATTGCCTTTTTTCTTGTATTATGAGGAAATCAGGGGATTATTTCCGAGAAAAAGTTATGAAAAAGGAGGAACAAGGAAGCAATGCATAACGTGAAAAAGTCATTCAAAAGACTATTGGCGGTATCATTATGCGCAAGCTGCGTCTTGTCAAATGGGATGCTTTCTCTTGCGGAAGGGGCAGAGGACAAGGCGGTGAATCTGGCTTTGGGATGTCAGGCGACTGCAAATGCCCAGTACAATCAAAACGGTAATGATATGAGCGCGTCAAAGGCAGTTGACGGCAACGATGAAACGCGGTGGTCTTCTGAAGGTGCGGCCCCGGGATGGCTGCAAGTGGACTTGGGAGAACAAAAGTCCTTTACGCAGTTCCGCATCTTAAGTGAAGGCGGTACAGGAGTTACCGTAGGAAAACAGTTGATCGGGAAGTTCAAAATCGAAGGTTCTAACGACAATTCAAAGTGGACTTTGATCCATCAGTCGGAGGATAAACAGGCGGAAGGTTTTCCGCAGGATACAGTGGTAACGCTGGAAAAACCGGTAAGTTACCGATACGTGAAGCTGACGGTGGAGTCGTTGAAAACAGGAGCTTTTGACAGCGTTTCGATTCGCGAATTTGAGATCCGTGATAAAGAAGAGACAACTCCGGAAAAACCGCAAGACCCGGAAGAAAACGTGGCTCTGAAAAAAACGGCAGCAGCAGATTCTACAGAAGATAATAGTTTGATCGCGGCGAAAGCGTTTGACGGCAACACAAAAGATCGAAGCTCAAGATGGAGTAGCGCGGTAGCGGACGCCCCGCACTGGATTTATGTCGATCTCGGAAAAGAAATGGATGTAAAAACAGTCTGTATTTTCTGGGAAACAAGAAAAGCGACGGACTATAAGATCCAGATCGCAAACACGGCAGAAGCGCCGGCGGAATCCGATTGGAAAGATGTGAAGCACGTACAGGATCGTCCGAAGGCATTGAAAGATGCAATCGTGTTGGATAAAGTTGAGAAAGCAAGATATGTGCGCTTGTACATCAATTCATTTACAAAGAATGATCCTGATAATGAAGGGGCAAGCTGGAATTCGATCTCGATTTATGAAATGGAAGTATACGGCGGCGAGCCTAAGGTAGATATCGAGGAAGGAATCTCGGTTGATACTCCGAAAAAGGGTGATAAGAAGCTGACAGTCCATATTCCGGAAGAAACAAAAACGGAAAAGGTAACATATAACGGAACGGATTATGAACAGGTTGTAGATGCGGATTTGAATCTTTATCAGCCGGTTGTAGATACGACAGTGAAAGTTTCCTTTAAAATCGAGAATAAAGAAAACGGCTCTTATCGTTTCAAGGAAATTCCGGTAACAGTTCCGGGAGAATATGAAACGAAAGAAGGAGATAACGCAGCGCCGGACGTTTTGCCGGAAATCAGAGAATGGAAGGGAAATGCCGGAACGTTTGCTCCGAATGCGGGAAGCCGTATTGTCATTAAAGATGCAGAACTTCAGGAAATGGCAGATGCATTTGCAAAAGATTATGAGGCAATTATGGGACAGACGCTCCCTGTAGTAACTGCAGATTCGGCGAATGCAGGCGACTTTTTCTTTGCGCTGACAAAAGAAGGAAAGGGACTGCAGGAGGAAGGCTACCTTATGACGGTAGATGAAAAGACTGCGGTAGAAGCGGAGACAACAACAGGAGCATTCTGGGCAACAAGAACGATTTTACAGAGCCTGAAAGCGAACGGAAATATTCCGCAGGGTGTTGCAAGAGACTACCCGCTTTATAAAGTGCGCGGATTCATTTTGGATGTCGGACGTAAGACGTTTACAATGGACTGGCTGGAAGATACGGTAAAACAGATGTCATGGTATAAGATGAACGACTTCCAGATCCATCTGAACGATAACCTGATCCCGCTGGAGCACTATTCCCAGATCGGAGAAGATCCGATGCAGGCATATTCTGCATTCCGTCTGGAATCTGATATTAAAGAAGGCGGAAAAGACGGTCTGTATAAGGCGGATCTGACGAGTAAAGACGTATTCTATACAAAAGACGAGTTCCGAAACCTGATTCAGGAATCAAGGGTATACGGAGTGGATATTGTACCGGAGATCGATACGCCGGCACATTCTCTTGCTTTGACAAAGGTAAGACCGGATCTGCGTCACGGTACATACGGAAGAGACAACGATCATCTTGCGCTGAAAGAAAAATATGATGAAAGTCTGGAATTCGTACAGAGTATTTTCAATGAATATATGGGAAAAGATCTGTCCGATCCGGTATTCGATAAAGATACGGTCGTACATGTCGGCGCGGATGAATATACGGCGGCGCCGGAAGCATACAGAAAGTTTGCGGACGACATGCTTAAGTATGTGCAGGACAGCGGACGTACGCCGCGTATCTGGGGAAGTCTTTCCACGATCAAGGGAGAAACTTCGGTGCGCAGCGAAGGCGTGCAGATGAACCTGTGGAACTTTGGCTGGGCAAATATGGACAAGATGTACGAGCAGGGTTACGATTTGATCAACTGCAACGACGGAAATTACTACATTGTTCCGAATGCCGGCTATTACTATGATTATCTGAATGAAGATACATTATATAATCTGGCAATCAACTCTATCGGCGGAGTGACAATTCCGGCAGGAGATAAACAGATGATCGGCGGCGCTATTGCGGTATGGAACGACATGACAGACTATCTGGAAAACGGTGTCAGCGAATATGACGTATATGATCGTATCGACAATGAGATCGCATTGTTTGGCGCAAAGCTGTGGGGAAAAGGAAATAAAGACTTAAGCGCGGCAAAAGAAGATTATGCGGCGCTTGGAACAGCTCCGCGGACAAACTTTACATACGAGACAGAGAAAAACGAAGAAGGCGCGGCAGTTCATTATCCGATGGATAATATGAAAGATGCTTCCGGCAGCGGACAGGATCTTAAAGAAGGAAAGAATGCCGCTATCGAAAGCGTAGACGGAAGAAACGCGCTGAAGCTCGAAGGCAAAGAAAGCTATGTAAGTACAGATCTTGCGACGGCAGGACTTGGAAATGATTTGCGCGTAAAAGTAAAGAGGACAACAGACGGCGACGAAGAACAGATTCTCTTTGAAAGCAGCTACGGAACGATCAAAGCAGTTCAAAAAGAAACCGGAAAGGTTGGTTTCACAAGAGAAAATCATGATTATTCCTTTAACTATAAACTGCCTGTCAATGAATGGGTAGAACTGGAATTTAAAAATGAGCAGAATAAGACATATCTCTATGTCAACGGAGAGTTAAGAGACGTACTTGGAGACGATGAACGGGTAGAGGGAAGACCGCTGCTTGCGACAACGATGTTCCCGATCGAAAGAATCGGAAGTACTAAGAATGCGTTCACAGGTTACGTGGACGACGTCCGCCTTGGAACGAATGCTGATTTTGCGTCTACAATGCCACTTGATTACGCAGTGCTTACTGCAAATCAGGTAATCGGAAAAACGGAAAATGCACAACTTGCCCAGCTTGTAAAAGAGGCAGAGGCGATATTTGCAGCTTATAATCCTGACGCGTCGGCAATCAATGACTTGGCGGCAGAGATAAAAGCAGTTTTAGACGACAGCGATTACAAAGAAGCGGACTACAGCAGAATTGAAACGCTCAAGAAGACAATCCCGTCGGATCTTTCTCCGTTTACAGAAGAATCGGCGGCATGGCTTGAGTACGTGCTTTCGCAGATTCGTACCGGACTGCCGGAAGAAATGCAGAGTACGGTAGACGGTTATGAGAAAATGCTGGCAGATGCTCTGGCAGGTCTGACACTGGTTGAAGAAAGAAATGTCAACTATGTAGATAATGCAAAACTTACGGCGACAGCATCCTCGCATCAGGATAACGGATCTGCGCCGGATAAAGCGCTGGATGGAGACACAAACACAATCTGGCATTCAAAGTGGGATATCACAACTATGCCCCATTGGATCGATCTTGAAATGGAAGAACCAATGGCGGTTGACGGACTTACTTATGTGCCGCGTCAGACAGGAACAAACGGAAATGTGACTAAGTATGAGATTCAGATCAGCAATGACGGAACAAATTATACGAAGCATGCAGAAGGCACATTGAAAAATAATGCGGATACAAAAGTAATTGATTTTAACAAAGTTACTACGAAACATGTGCGTCTGGTTTATCTGGAGGCGGCAAATAACAATGGCGCTGCGGCAGAATTAAAACCTGCATCAGGCCGACGTTCCGGCAGATATTGAAGGTTTGACTGCTGTGATCACCGAGGCAAAAGCAATCAAGAATGAAGGATTTACAAAAGAATCATGGGATGCGCTTCAGAACAAGATTGCAGAGGCAGAAGAATTGGCGTCTGCGGAAAATGCAGATGCGAATGATGTGGAAATCATGAAGAGAGAATTATCAAAAGCAATGACATCTCTCATTTTAGAGGACAAGGTAACTTCAGATCCAGAACCGGGCAAAGTGGATAAGAGCAAACTGCAGGAGCTTTATAATAAATATAAAGGTATCAAAGCAGACGGGTATACAGCAGAAAGTTGGACGGCATTTGCTGAAGCACGTACAGAGGCGGAAACGGTTCTTGCAAATGAAAAAGCAACACAGGAAAAAGTGGATAAAGCGGCGGAGAATCTTGAAAAAGCGTTTAAATCACTCAAGAAAGAGGAAACGAAGCCGGATCCAGACCCGACACCGGATCCAGACCCGGGCGCTGCAGATGTAAGCGGACTGAAGAATCTTTATGAAGCGTATAAAGACATTAAATCGGACGGGTACACAGCAGAAAGCTGGGCGGCATTTGATAAAGCCCGTGCAGAAGCAGAAAAGATCCTTGCAAATCCGAATGCGACACAAGATGATGTGAATGCGGCGAAAGCGGCTCTGGAAGCAGCTTATAAAGGTCTTGTTCCTAAGACGCAGCCGAATCCGACACCGGGCGGAAACGGCGGAAACGTTGGCAGCACAGCGGTTGTCACAGGAGACAGCGCAAATATCGCAGGATATCTGACAGTTCTTCTGGCAGCAGGTGGAATCGCTGTAGTAACATTCTTTAGAAGAAAAAGAGTGAAATAAAAAACATCTGATTCGTAAGATGCTGTATGAAATACAAAAGGCGGTGCGTGTAAAGCATCGCCTTTTGTGTATGAGTAATCCCATATCAGATCTTCCGATATCGAAATAGTAGTTCGTACAATCGAAATAAGATACAGACATCTCCCAGATACAGATTTTGTAATGGTGAATTAATGACAGGAATTCTGTCATTGAAAAAAGATAAAATATTTGTGCAAAAATAGAAGATGTGTTATTCTTTTATCACAAATTCAGTTTTCTGAGAATGTGGGAAGAAAAAGAACCGGTTTTATTTCGTTGAATTCTAATAATCTTGCGGCAGTCGCTGCAGTGAAAATCAAATTTGTAAAAAAACATGAGAAAAGAAAAAGGGATAAAGGCGCTGAGGAAAGCGCGTATTTTTGATTGCTTCATATAATTATGTTTGCTACAATGAAGGAGGAAATCGGTTGAAAAATAAAAGAATACACAGGAAGTATAAAGACAGGGTTTTCCGTATTATTTTTCGAGATAAAAAGGAACTTCCGGAGCTGTATAACGTGGTTAATGACAGCGCGTATACGAATCCCGATGAACTGACGATCACAACGATTGAAGATGTTGTGTACATGGGAATGAAGAATGACTTGTCCTTTATTATCGGTGATGTGATGAATTTATATGAACATCAAAGTTCATATAGTCCAAATCTGCCGCTGAGAGGATTGTTTTACTTTGCGTCGCTTTATCGGGAACGGATCGAAGATGTGAAACAAAAGCTCTATATGAACGTTCCTTTACATATCCCGTTCCCGCAGTATATTGTTTTTTATAACGGAACGAAACAAGAGCCGGAACGACAGGAACTGAAACTAAGCGACTTGTTTGTTAAGACGGGAAAAGAAGTGCCGCCGGCGCTTGAATGTAAAGCGGTTGTGCTGAATATTAATTTTGGTCACAACAGAGAACTTATGGAAAAGTGTGTGACACTGCGGGAATATTCCCGGTTTGTCGCAATGATCCGTCAGCAGATGTCAGGAGAACTTCCGTTTGAAGAGGCGGTAGAGCGGGCGGTAGACACTTGCATCCGTCAGGGAATTTTGTCTGAAATACTTCGTAAAAATCGGTCGGAGGTAATCGATATGATTTTGACGGAATATAATGAGGAAGAGTTTTCTTTATCGGAAGGTGAAGCGGAACAATATGTGAAAAAAGTGCTTGACAATTTGGATGAGTAGTGATATTTTATAAAAGTAATTGACTGCCGAAGACAGCAGGTGCCGTTAGGCATAAGGTTGAGAACGCCTGCCGAGGAAGATACGAATTCTTTTTAAAAAGAACATTTGTAAACCTCTGTGTCTTCTGTCGCAGAGGTTTTTTGTATAGGCGACGAGCCAAAGTTCGGGGTTGCCCGGGATGTTGGTAATCGCCTGCAATCCCGGGATGTGCCTTTCGGCGCTTCCGATGATTGAAGGTCTCAGGACGCAGTCATTTAAAATCTATAAGGAGGTGCACCTGGACGTGGCAAAAGTTGAATTAAAACAACCGATCGTAGCAGCTATCGCAGAAGACATCAAAGATGCTCAGTCTGTAGTTATCGTTGACTACCGTGGACTTACAGTAGCACAGGATACAGAGCTTCGTAAAAAGCTCAGAGAAGCCGGCGTTACTTACAAAGTATGTAAGAACACAATGATGAAGAGAGCATTTGAAGGAACAGAGTTCGCGGGTCTGGATGAGTATTTAGAAGGACCGAGCGCACTTTGCGTATCTAAGGAAGATGCGACAGCTCCGGCCAGAATTCTTGCAGAGTTTGCTAAGACAGCAGACAAACTTGAGATGAAAGCCGGTGTAATTGAAGGAACTGTATATGATGTAGCCGGATTGAATGAACTGGCTAAGATTCCGTCAAGAGAGGTACTTCTCTCCAAATTGCTCGGAAGCTTGCAGTCACCGATTACAAACTTTGCTCGTGTTATTAAACAGATCGCTGAGAAAGACGGCGAGGCAGCAACAGAGGCTCCGGCCGAAGAAGCGGCAGCAGAGGAGTAAAATACAGATGTGCCGGATATGCGGCGCAATGTAAAAAGGAACAAAATCTGAACCGGAGATCAGAAGAAGAGTCCGGCAGAGTAAATTTAAAAATGGAGGATATCAAAAATGGCTAAAATGACAACAGCTGAAATGATCGAAGCGATCAAAGAGTTATCAGTATTAGAGTTAAATGAATTAGTAAAAGCATGTGAAGAAGAGTTTGGTGTATCTGCAGCAGCAGGCGTTGTAGTTGCAGCAGCAGCAGACGGTGGCGCAGCAGCAGAAGAAAAAGATGAGTTTGACGTAGAACTCGTATCTGCAGGAGCTTCCAAAGTTAAAGTTATCAAAGCAGTTCGCGAGATCACAGGTCTTGGACTGAAAGAAGCAAAAGAGCTTGTTGACAACGCTCCGAAGACACTCAAAGAGGGTGTTTCCAAAGCAGAGGCTGAGGAGATCAAAGCTAAACTTGAGGCAGAAGGTGCAGAAGTTAGCATGAAATAATCGGAGTTTCCGATAACTTTATGAACGTCTTTAAGTAAGACGGTCTTAAGAAAATCAACCGCAGAAGATAAAATGCTTCTGCGGTTCTTTTGTCTTTGTTGTGCGTTTACGTTAAACATCGCCGTTTGTCGAAAAGTGACGCATAATATCATATATGAAGAAAAATGTCAAGAAAAAAATGGGAAATGTTATTGACAACGAAAAGAGCTTTGTGTTATAGTTAAAAATGCACTATTATGGAAAGGTATGCCGTATTAGAAGCGTTATTACTATTACAAGGCTCTTTTCATTTACGCGAAGCAACGTGCCAAAATCTCTGTTTATACGGTGTTTTGGCGACTGCCACGATAACGGGAATAATTGAGATGCAAGAGAAGTCCCGTTTGTAAAGATTCAGGTCATTCGATGTTGTCCGACAAAGGAGATGCGGACAACGAAAGAGGAATGATTGAAAAAATGATAGAGGAGTGAAACGTCAATGGAGAAAAACAGAATCCGTCCCATTAAAACCGGAAAAAGTTTCCGCATGAGTTACTCACGGCAGAAAGAAGTATTGGAGATGCCTAACCTCATTGAAGTTCAAAAAGATTCCTATCAATGGTTTCTTGACGAAGGACTCAAAGAGGTGTTCGACGATATTTCCCCGATCGCTGATTACAGCGGACACTTAAGTCTGGAATTCGTAGATTTCACACTTTGCGAGGACGATGTGAAATATACGATCGATGAGTGTAAAGAGCGCGATGCGACTTATGCTGCTCCCTTAAAAGTGAGAGTCCGTCTCCACAATAAAGAGACTGATGAGATTAACGAGCATGAGATTTTTATGGGAGATCTTCCGCTGATGACAAAGACGGGTACATTTGTTATCAACGGTGCAGAGCGTGTTATCGTCAGTCAGCTCGTGCGTTCTCCGGGAATTTATTATGGCATTGCTCATGATAAACTCGGAAAGAAACTGTACTCATCTACAGTGATCCCAAACCGAGGCGCATGGCTTGAATATGAGACAGACTCCAACGACGGTTTTTTATGTGCGCGTCGATCGTACAGAAAAGTTCCGATCACAGTGCTGATCCGTGCACTTGGTATCGGAACGAATGCAGAGATTGTTGATCTTTTCGGTGAAGAGCCGAAGATCCTTGCAAGCTTTACAAAGGACACTGCGGAGAGTTATCAGGAAGGTCTTTTGGAACTGTACAAGAAGATCCGCCCGGGCGAGCCGCTTGCAGTAGACAGCGCGGAAAGTCTGATCAACAGCATGTTCTTTGATCCGAGAAGATATGATCTCGCAAAGGTTGGACGTTATAAATTCAATAAGAAACTGATGCTGAAAAACCGTATTGCAGGCTGCATACTTGCAGAGGATGCGGTGAGTCAGCTTACGGGAGAGATAGTTGCTGAAAAAGGTACGAAGATTACTCGTGAACTTGCAGATAAGATCCAGAACAATGCCGTTCCTTATCTGTGGGTAGAAGGTGAAGATGAAGAGAGAAACATCAAGATCCTTTCTAATATGATGGTAGATTTTCAGGCTGTTACAGATATCGATCCTGAAGAAGTAGGTGTTACGGAGCAGGTATATTATCCGGTTTTGGCGGGAATTATCGAAGAGTCCGCAGGAGACATCGAAGAGATGAAAGCGTTGATCAAACGTGACATTCACGATTTGATCCCGAAGCATATTACAAAAGAGGACATCCTCGCGTCCATCAACTATAATATGCATCTTGAATATGGCATGGGAACGGATGATGACATTGACCATTTGGGTAACCGCCGTATCCGCGCAGTAGGAGAATTGCTCCAGAATCAGTACAGAATCGGTCTTTCAAGATTAGAAAGAGTTGTCCGTGAGCGTATGACGACACAGGATCAGGAAGGAATTTCCCCGCAGTCACTGATCAATATCAAACCGGTGACGGCAGCGGTGAAAGAGTTCTTCGGTTCTTCTCAGTTGTCTCAGTTTATGGATCAGAACAACCCGCTTGGAGAGTTGACACATAAGAGACGTCTTTCCGCACTTGGACCGGGAGGTCTTTCCAGAGATCGCGCCGGATTCGAGGTTCGAGACGTACATTATTCACACTATGGAAGAATGTGTCCGATCGAGACGCCTGAAGGTCCGAACATCGGTCTGATCAACTCTTTGGCAACATATGCGCGAATTAATCAGTATGGATTTGTTGAAGCGCCATATCGTTGGATTGATAAGTCTGATCCGGAAAATCCGGTCGTTACAGAAAAAGTTGTTTATATGACAGCTGACGAAGAAGACAATTATCATGTGGCACAGGCGAATACACCGCTTGATGAAGAAGGCCACTTTATTCATAAAAATGTATCCGGTCGTTACAGAGAGGAAACACAGGAATACGAGAGAAGCAAGTTCGATTACATGGATGTTTCTCCGAAGATGGTATTCTCAGTCGCTACGGCTCTGATTCCGTTCCTTGAAAACGACGATGCCAACCGTGCTCTTATGGGATCGAACATGCAGCGTCAGGCAGTTCCGCTTCTGACGACAGAGGCTCCGGTAGTCGGTACGGGTATGGAAGTAAAAGCTGCCGTTGACTCGGGAGTATGTGTTGTCGCAGAACGGGCGGGAACAGTAGAAAGCTCTACGTCAAAAGAGATCGTTGTCCGCGAAGAAGACGGCAAGAAGACATCTTATAAGCTGACAAAATTCCAGCGAAGCAACCAGAGTAACTGTTACAATCAGCGTCCGATCGTTAATAAAGGCGACGTTGTTGCGGCAGGACAGGTTATTGCAGATGGACCGTCTACATCAGGCGGAGAGATGGCTCTTGGTAAGAACCCGCTCATCGGTTTTATGACATGGGAAGGTTATAACTACGAGGATGCTGTTCTTCTGAGTGAGAGACTTGTACAGGATGATGTTTATACTTCTGTTCATATCGAAGAATATGAGGCAGAGGCAAGAGATACAAAACTCGGACCTGAAGAGATCACGAGAGATATTCCGGGCGTCGGCGATGATGCGTTGAAAGACCTTGATGAGAGAGGAATCATCCGTATCGGTGCGGAAGTGCGCGCCGGAGATATTCTCGTCGGAAAAGTAACTCCGAAAGGAGAGACAGAGCTTACGGCTGAGGAGAGACTTCTCCGTGCGATTTTCGGAGAGAAAGCCCGTGAAGTAAGAGATACATCCTTGAAAGTGCCGCACGGTGAGTATGGTATCGTTGTAGATGCGAAAGTATTTACAAGAGAAAACGGCGACGAGCTTTCACCCGGGGTAAATCAGGCGGTCAGAATTTACATCGCGCAGAAGAGAAAGATATCTGTAGGAGATAAGATGGCCGGACGTCACGGTAACAAGGGTGTCGTTTCCCGTGTGCTTCCGGTAGAGGATATGCCGTTTCTTCCGAACGGGCGCCCGCTGGATATTGTTTTGAATCCGCTTGGTGTGCCGTCTCGTATGAATATCGGACAGGTGCTTGAGATCCACTTGAGTCTTGCGGCGAAAGCTCTTGGATTTAACATTTCTACGCCTGTCTTTGACGGAGCAAACGAGATCGACATTATGGATACTCTTGATCTGGCAAATGATTATGTCAATCTTGAGTGGGAAGAGTTTGAGAAAAAGCATGGACAGGAGCTTCTTCCGGAAGTATTGCAGTACCTGTCTGACAATAGAGAACACAGAAACCTTTGGAAAGGCGTTCCGCTCTCAAGAGACGGTAAAGTGCGTTTGAGAGACGGACGTACAGGTGAGTATTTCGACAGTCCGGTAACAATCGGACACATGCACTACCTGAAACTTCACCATCTTGTAGATGATAAGATCCATGCACGTTCAACAGGTCCTTACTCACTGGTAACACAGCAGCCGCTGGGTGGTAAAGCTCAGTTCGGTGGACAGCGTTTCGGAGAGATGGAAGTTTGGGCGCTGGAGGCGTACGGCGCATCTTATACACTGCAGGAGATCCTGACAGTGAAGTCCGACGACGTTGTAGGTCGTGTGAAGACTTACGAGGCGATCATCAAAGGAGAAAATATACCGGAACCGGGTATTCCGGAGTCATTTAAGGTGCTTTTAAAAGAGCTTCAGTCTCTTGCGTTGGATGTGCGTGTCCTGCGTGATGACAATACAGAAGTAGAGATTATGGAGAACGTAGATTACGGCGAGACAGATCTGCGTCACATTATCGAAGGAGACAGAAAGTACCGTGATGAGAATGAATCTTTCGGTGATCACGGATTTAGTGAGAAGGAGTTTGTAGGCGAGGAACTCGAGGATGTTGAACCTGAGGAAGAGCCGGATGATGATGCCCCGGTGGACATTGAGTTTGACGAGTATTCCGATTATGAGGAAGAATAAGAGGAGGATCCAAATATATGCCAAACAATAATGAACAACAATATCAACCGTTAACATTTGACGCGATCAAGATCGGTCTGGCTTCACCGGAAAAGATCATGGAATGGTCAAGAGGTGAGGTTACAAAGCCGGAGACGATCAACTACAGAACATTAAAACCGGAAAAAGACGGACTGTTCTGTGAGAGAATCTTCGGACCGAGCAAAGACTGGGAGTGTCATTGTGGAAAATATAAAAAGATCCGTTACAAAGGTGTTGTTTGTGACCGATGCGGCGTCGAGGTTACAAAGGCAAGTGTGCGTCGTGAGCGTATGGGGCATATCGCCCTTGCCGCTCCGGTGTCTCATATCTGGTATTTCAAGGGAATTCCGAGCCGTATGGGATTGATCCTTGATATCTCTCCGAGAACATTGGAAAGAGTGCTTTACTTTGCTTCATACATTGTTCTCGACAAAGGAGAGACGGATCTTCAGTATAAACAGATTCTCTCTGAGACAGAGTATCAGGAACAGAAAGAGAAGTGGGGCAGCGGCTCATTCCGCGTAGGCATGGGAGCCGAGGCAATCAAAGAACTTCTGGAAAGCATCGATCTTGAAAAAGAATATGCAGAACTTCAGGCAGGGTTGGAAAATGCGACAGGTCAAAAGAGAGCGAGAATCGTGAAACGCCTTGAAGTTGTTGAGGCGTTCCGTGAGTCGGGCAACCGTCCGGAATGGATGATCCTTTCTGCAATTCCGGTTATTCCGCCGGATCTTCGTCCTATGGTACAGCTTGACGGAGGCCGTTTTGCGACAAGTGATTTGAATGATCTGTACAGAAGAATCATTAACAGAAACAATCGTCTGAAGAGACTGCTTGAGCTTGGAGCGCCGGACATTATTGTAAGAAATGAAAAACGTATGCTTCAAGAAGCGGTAGACGCTTTGATCGACAACGGACGCCGTGGACGTCCGGTTACAGGCCCGGGAAACAGAGCACTGAAATCACTTTCAGATATGCTGAAAGGTAAATCCGGACGTTTCCGTCAGAACCTGCTTGGAAAACGTGTCGACTATTCGGGACGTTCTGTTATCGTCGTAGGACCGGAACTTAAGATTTATCAGTGCGGTCTTCCGAAAGAGATGGCAATCGAACTGTTTAAACCGTTTGTTATGAAAGAACTGGTGGCAAACGGAACTGCTCATAATATTAAGAATGCCAAGAAAATGGTAGAGAGACTTCAGCCGGAAGTTTGGGATGTTCTTGAGGAAGTGATCAAGGAACATCCGGTTATGCTTAACCGCGCCCCCACGCTTCACAGACTCGGTATCCAGGCATTTGAGCCGATTCTTGTAGAAGGTAAGGCAATCAAGCTCCATCCGCTCGTTTGTACAGCGTACAATGCCGACTTCGACGGTGACCAGATGGCGGTACACGTTCCGCTGTCACAGGAAGCTCAGGCAGAGTGCCGTTTCTTGCTTCTTTCACCGAACAACCTGCTGAAACCGTCTGACGGAGGACCGGTGGCGGTTCCTTCACAGGATATGGTTCTCGGTATTTATTATCTGACGCAGGAAAGACCGGGAGTAAAGGGCGAAGGAATGTTCTTTAAGAGCATGAGCGAAGCAATTCTTGCATATGAGAACGGATATATTACGCTCCACTCGCGAATCAAAGTTCGTGTAACTAGAATGATGCCGGACGGAACTGAGAAGACAGGAACGATCGATGCGACACTCGGACGTCTTTTGTTTAATGAGATTATTCCGCAGGATCTTGGATTCGTAGATCGAGAGGTAGAAGGAAACGAGCTGCTTCTCGAGGTTGATTTCCATGTCGGAAAGAAACAGTTGAAACAGATTCTTGAAAAAGTAATCAATACTCACGGAGCAACACAAACAGCGGAAGTGCTTGACAATGTAAAGGCAATCGGATACAAATTCTCTACAAGAGCGGCTATGACTGTATCAATTTCAGATATGACGGTGCCGCCGCAGAAACCTCAGATGATCGAGGAAGCACAGAATACCGTAGATAAAATCACAAAGAATTACAAACGTGGTCTTATAACAGAAGAAGAGCGTTATAAAGAAGTTGTCGAAACTTGGAAAGCAACCGATGATAAGCTGACAGAGGCTCTGCTGACAGGTCTTGATAAATATAATAACATCTTTATGATGGCTGACTCCGGAGCCCGTGGATCTGATAAGCAGATCAAGCAGCTTGCAGGTATGCGTGGACTTATGGCAGATACGACAGGACGTACGATCGAGTTGCCTATCAAATCAAACTTCCGTGAAGGTCTTGACGTACTTGAATATTTCATGTCTGCTCATGGTGCTCGTAAAGGTCTGTCAGATACGGCTCTTCGTACAGCCGATTCAGGTTACCTGACGAGACGTCTTGTAGACGTATCTCAGGAATTGATTATCCATGATTCTGATTGTGCAGAAGAAGGAAAAGAGATTCCGGGAATGTATGTATCTGCATTTATGGATGGAAATGAAGAGATTGAGAGCCTTCAGGAGCGTATTACAGGACGCTATTCCTGTGAGGACATCAAAGATAAAGACGGAAATGTACTCGTAAAAGCAAACCACATGATCACACCGCGCCGCGCGGAACGCGTTATGAAAAAAGGCGTGGATGAGAACGGCGAGTCACTGAAGAAAGTGAAGATCCGTACGATCCTTACATGTAAATGTAAGAACGGCGTATGTGCAAAATGTTACGGAGCAAACATGGCGACAGGAGAAGCGGTTCAGGTCGGAGAAGCAGTTGGTATTGTGGCTGCCCAGTCGATCGGTGAGCCGGGAACACAGCTTACAATGCGTACGTTCCATACAGGAGGAGTTGCCGGTGACGATATCACACAGGGTCTTCCGCGTGTCGAGGAGCTTTTCGAGGCGAGAAAGCCGAAAGGTCTTGCGATCATCACGGAATTTGCCGGACGCGCAATGATTTCCGACACGAAGAAGAAACGTGAGATCATCGTTACAAATGATGAGACAGGCGAATCAAAGGCGTATTTGATCCCGTACGGTTCTCGTATTAAAATACAGGACGGCGTGATGCTTGAAGCCGGAGACGAACTGACGGAAGGTAGTGTAAATCCGCATGATATTCTGAAGATCAAAGGTCTTAGAGCCGTTCAGGATTATATGCTTCAGGAAGTGCAGAGAGTATACCGTCTGCAGGGTGTTGAGATCAACGATAAGCATATCGAGGTTATCGTTCGCCAGATGTTGAAGAAAGTCCGCATCGAAGAGAAGGGTGATACAGAATTCCTTCCGGGAACAATGGTTGACGTTCTTGAATTCAATGAAGTAAACGAGCGTCTTGAAGAAGAAGGAAAAGAGCCGGCTATAGGCGAGCAGATCATGCTTGGTATTACGAAAGCTTCACTTGCTACAGATTCCTTCCTTTCAGCCGCATCTTTCCAGGAAACAACGAAAGTTCTTACCGAAGCGGCAATCAAAGGAAAAGTCGATCATCTTGTCGGTCTGAAAGAAAACGTAATTATCGGTAAACATATTCCGGCGGGTACGGGTATGAAAAAATATCGTGACGTAGCGTTAAATACAGATGCCAGAGCAGAAGCGATGCTGGCAGAGGAACTTGAAACTGAAGAGAGCGCAGAAGGAGAGAATGCAGAAGTGGAAAACGCTGAGGCAGTAAGCGCAGATGCAGTAAATGAAAGTTTGGAAAACGAAGAGACAGCGTTGACGGATGAAGTGATGGATACAGAAGAAGCAGATGATGAAGATTTTGTCACAGAAGAATAAAAGATCATTGTTCTGCTAAGCAAGAAAGTGCAAGAATAATAAACAAGAAAGACAAAGAATAAGATAAAATAAAAACTCCGTATACAGATTCGGGATAAAACCCGGTGACGTATACGGAGTTTTTTGTTCAGCTCTGTAAAAAACATGCATAAGATAAGAAAATCATTGATTTTATTTAATCATAAAGAGAAGCTCCGAATCGAATTTTTCGATAAATCTTCAGAAAAATTATGACAGGAAGGCTGATCAGAATGTAGAGTGTAGAAAAAACTCCGACAGAGCCTCCGATTAGCATAAGTAAAATTAAACCGATATTCATTGTAGGTCACTCCTTAAAATAAATTTTGCGGTTTTACACAAAAAAATAATTTTCTGTGCAAAACAAATGAAATAAAAACAAATCAGTCTCTATTTTAAAGGAGCAAAGTGTAAAATGGAATAAAGCGGCAAAAACCTTAGCGGGTTTTTAACATTTACTCATCTTCATCTTCAGCCATACGATAGCCGACTCCGACTTCAGTAAAAATGTATTGAGGCTGTGCGGGATCTTCTTCGATTTTTCGGCGGATATTGGCCATGTTGACACGAAGAATCTTATTGTCATTATCAGCGTAAGGTCCCCATACATTTGAAAGAATCGATGCATATGTAATGACTTTTCCGGAATTTTGCGCCAGATATGCCACAATCTTATATTCGATCGGAGTCAGATGGACAGCATTGCCGCGAATCGTGAGCAGCCGTTTGGAAAAGTCAAGTATTAAATCCTTATGTCGGTAAGGACGGATATAGAAGGTGCTGTCAGTGAGCAGACGATTGCTGTGTCTGAGGGAAGCGCGGATCCGTGCAAGAAGCTCGGAAGTTCCGAATGGTTTTGTAATATAATCATCAGCGCCCAGATCAAGAGCCGCAACCTTTTCCCGTTCGGCAGTGCGGGCGGAAATAACGATGATCGGAGTACTTGCCCATGTACGGACGTCCCGGATAATAGAACAGCCGTCCATGTCCGGAAGTCCCAGATCAAGAAGGATAAGATCCGGGCATCGGGAACGGATCATTTCCAGTCCTTGCTTACCGGTATCGGCATAAAGAACCTGATAGTCATGACGTTTTAAAACCTTTCCCATGAAAGTTTGTATATTTTTTTCATCTTCAATGATTAAGACTGAAAATTTAGGCATTTGCTTCAACCTCCTTTTCTTTTGGAAGTGTAAAAATAAATTCGGCGCCGTGTTTGTGATTGACAGCGGTTAATTTCCCTCCATGAGCTTCTATGATCGTCTTACAGATTGACAGACCGATTCCGATTCCTTTATGGTGGTCTGAATTTTTTCCGGAACTGCGCTGACCTTCAAATATATAAGGAAGCTGTTCGGGATCGATTCCCTTTCCGTAGTCACGGACAGAAAAAGAAACACACTCTTTTGTCTGTGTAATGATCAGATCGATCTCTTCCGTACTTTCAGAATGAACGGAAGCATTTTCCAGAAGATTAATGAGAACCTGTTCGATTAATGTGGCGTCCATGGGAATCATAAGAAAATCATTCGGCATATGGACTTTGATACGGACGTCCGAAAGCCGTTTTCTGAGCCGTTGTATAGCCTCTGAAACGACTTCTTCGACGACTTCCGGAGACTTCTTCACTTTGTCTTGAGAGTTGTTGTCTATGCGCGTGATCGTAAGAAGATTCTCGACCATATTCAGCAGCCATTCAGAATCCTCTTTAATATTTGATACAAGTTCGGTTCGTTCATATTCGGTCATATCTGATCCGTTTTCCAAATAAGAAGAGGAAGAGCCGATAATACTTGTGAGTGGTGTTCGCAGATCATGTGATACGGCACGTAAAAGATTTGCACGCAGTTTTTCTTTATCAGCTTCTGCCAGCGCTTTTTCTCGTTCCGCAGCGGCTTTTTGATGTTGTTTTAAAGAAGTTGTTGTTGCGCTTGTGATTAGTGTGATCGCGAGCATCCCGATAAACGTGACAGGATATCCGTCCAATGAAAAATTAAATTTAAAAAATGGATAAGAAAAAAGGAAATTAACGGCGATGACGCAGAATAAAGAGGCGACAATGCCGTATACATATCCGGACGTCTTAAGAGCGGTCAAAATGAGCGCAAGCGTATAGATCACAGTGATGTTTGCTGAATTTTTATTTCCTAAGTGAAAGAAACAAAAAGAGACAGCAGTCGCAGTGAAGAGCATGAAAGCTGTAAATAGTGTGTCAGAAATCGTTTTTTTTACGTTCTGTTTTGTTGTTTTGTCTGTTCATAGTAATTTATTCGCTTAAAGTATGAAAAAAGCATGGAGAGCGGTCTTAGACCGGCTCTCCGTTTTTGTATTTCTGAAGAACATGCTGGATTCTTTCGTTCGGACTTAAAATAGAACTAAGAGATCCGTCATGATTCAATGTATCGATGATAAGAGCAATATATTTGCTCATATCACAGTTGATGTAATATGGTTTAGACAAAAGCTCCGGTGTCTGGTAGATCAGGTTTGTCGTAAGGATACCGTGAATAATACCGTCTTCATATGCTTTGTCGAATTTCTCCATACCGTTTGTAAACAGACCGAATGTAGCCGCAGCGAAAATCCGGTTTGCTTTACGCTGTTTCAGTTCCGTAGCGACATCTATGATGCTGTCGCCTGAAGAAATCATATCGTCGATGATGATGACATCTTTTCCCTCTACGGAAGAGCCAAGGAATTCATGAGCAACGATCGGATTACGTCCGTCTACAATCTTTGTGTAATCGCGGCGTTTATAGAACATACCCATGTCAAGGCCAAGTACGTTGGCAAGATATACGGCACGGTTTGTTCCGCCCTCGTCAGGACTGATCGCCATCATATGATCTGCGTCGATCTGTAAGTCTTTGACATTGCGCAGAAGCCCTTTTATAAACTGATATGTCGGAGAAACTGTTTCAAATCCGCTCAGCGGGATCGCATTTTGTACACGTGGGTCATGAGCGTCAAAAGTAATGATGTTTTCAACTCCCATGCGTACAAGTTCCTGCAAAGCAAGAGCGCAGTCGAGTGATTCACGGGAACTTCTTTTGTGCTGACGGCTCTCATATAAAAACGGCATGATAACATTGATACGTCGTCCTTTTCCGCCAATGGCAGCGATAATTCTCTTTAAGTTCTGGAAATGATCGTCAGGAGACATGTGATTTGTCTTTCCCGCAAGAGAGTAAGTAATGCTGTAATTACATACATCTACCATAAGATACAGATCTTTTCCGCGAACGGATTCTCCGAGAACTCCTTTTGCTTCTCCTGAGCCAAAGCGCGGAACGCGGGCATCAAGAAGATAAGAATCTTTTTCATATCCCGAAAATGCAATATCGTCGCGAAAAGCATTTCCGCTTTCGTGTCTCCATTTTACAAGATAGTCATCTACTTTCTTTCCCAGTTCTTCACATCCCGTGAGGGAAATAAGACCAAGACTTCCTACCGGAATATTTTCCAAAATTCGTTCTGTTCGGCGTAACATTAATGTACCTCCCTATTTTTAATTTTTCTTGATTCGTATATCATCACCGATTATCTTTAACAATGCATAGCTGCTTGTGATTCTCGAGAAAGAGCGCTCGGTATAAAGATTGGCAAGCGATTCAAGAGAAAGATTTGTTGAGATGATCGTTGATTTCTTGTGAATGAGACGTTCGTTGATACATGTAAAAAACTGTGCGGCAATGAACGCATTTGTGTACTCGCTTCCAAGATCATCAATGATCAGAAGATCACAGTTGAATATATAGTCATTCATATTTTTTGAATCGACGTCATTGCGGTCAAATTTTGTCTGCGTAAGTACACTGAAAAGCTGCGGCGCCGAGAAATAGAGAACCGAAAATTCACGTTCCATGATTTCGCGGGCGATACAGGTGGAAAGGAAAGTTTTTCCGACTCCGACGCTCCCATAGAAAAAGAGATTGTTGAATTCCTTTCCGAAGTTATTTATAAAGCGATGGCATATATTTAATGTCTCTTCCATCATAGCGCGGGCGTTTTTTCCCGTTGTTTTATCATACTGGGAAGCCGGATAAAAATCAAGGTCAAAATAGTCGAAAGATGCTTCTGTCGGAAATTCTTTGATATTGGACTGTTCATATAAAAGCTCAATAACGGAGCGTTTGAAACAGTGACATTTTTCGTTTCCGATATATCCGGTGTCCATGCAGTCGGGACAATCGTAGATCGGTTCCAGATAATCTTTGGGAAATCCGGCAGAAGTAAGAAGGTTCTTTTTGTTCTGCCGCAGGATTGCAAGCTCTTCTTTGAGAGAAGACAATGCTTTCGGATCGCCGTTTAGCATTTTTTTGCCATACTGCACTGAAAGGATGGAAATCGATTCATCCAGTGATTTGAATTCCGGAAGTTTTTTGTAAACTTCTTCATAACGCTTCATTTGAAGATCGTGATTTTTCAATCTGGTTTGTTCGTACTCCCGCATCAGTGCATAATATTGTGAATTTTTAAGTGCCATGGAGATACTCCTTCTACTTGCCGTCTGGCTCAATGATAATCGTTTTGTTAATTGCTTTTCAGCAGTTGTTCTTCAAGTGATTCCATATCGTAACTGCGGCGCTCAAAATTGTTCAGATTCTTTGTTACAGGTTTTTGCCGCGCGGCAGTTCTTACGGCAGAGTTCTGTTTCTGATGAGCTTCGTCAAGCGCCGAGATCTCTTTTAAGTGACGGATATTGTGTTCATGCCACTTTGTCAGAATAGAATCGGCATATTCAAAGCTCGGCTGGTGTGTAGAGGTAATCGTGCGTCTGCACGCCTCTGCGATAATGTCAGAGGAAAATGCATACTGCTCAGACCATTTTTTGATAAATTCAAGTTCTGAGGCAGCAGGTCCTCTGCCTTTGATACCGAACGCATTCAGTACAGTGTAGCAGCTTCTGGAATAGAGCATAGACTGCTCTTTTGCCTGAGAGACTGTCTCGATTCCTTCTTCGACCCATGAAAAAGCGACCTTTTTGATATAGTGGATGCTTTTATGTCCGTTTTCTACACAAGATTCGATCAAATACTCAATCAGATCTGCCGACATATGCAGTGTATCATAAAAATAAGTAATTGTCTCCATTTCAGTATGTGTTAATGTTTTTCCCAAATATTGTTCTGCAATAAAGAGGAGAGATTTTATTTCTTTTTGTGCCCGAAATTCGTCAATAGCGACGGCTTTTTGAATGGATGCATTTGAAGCGGATGCTGTCTGGCGTGAAGCTGTGTGCAGCCCTTCTTTATTATGTATAGAGTGAACCGGATCTGTCAGACCTGCAGATAAAGAAATATCTGACTGAGGCTGAGAAGGAAGATTCCGGTCGGACACATTTTGTATCGTGGAGCGGACAGTCTGCGGCGCAATGCCTCCGGCAGGAGAATCGGTATTCCGGGACGCGGGAGGAGTCCATGCACATGCAAAACTTTGCAGTTCGAGAGATGTGATTTTTCCGTCCGCCGCATATTCTGATCGGAGCAGTCCTTCGGATTCCCAATATCTAAGCGCCCGCAAGATGTCTTTTTCCGTATTGTTGAGACAATCTGCAATCATAGAAAGTGTCAGCGCAGGATTGTCGTCTTCGGCATGCCGCAGAAGAAAAAGATATACTTTTATAAATTCGCCGTTGGCATTGACCATGTAATTGTCGATAAAATCGTTTGGCAGCAGCGTCGCGTTTGTCTGAAATTTATTTTTTAATGTCAGTGTTTTCATACTTACTCCATCCTGTTTCATTATTCTTAAGTGTTTTGTGAAGGTCAAAGCGGCGCTGCCGCGTTTTTCCCGGTTCAGCCCGCGCCAATCGCAAACGCGTCCTGCGGACTCAAAGCGGCGCTGCCGCGGTTTGCTCATGAAAAAGCGCTCGCCGTATAGGGAGTCTCCCAGTTCAGCCCGCGCCAATCGCAAACGCGTCCTGCAGACTCAAAGCGGCGCTGCCGCGGTTTGCTCATGAAAAAGCGCTCGCCGTATAGGGAGTCTCCCAGTTCAGCCCGCGCCAATCGCAAACACGTCCTGCGGACTCAAAGCGGCGCTGCCGCGGTTTGCTCATGAAAAGGCGCTCACTCCATCTCGGTACTTGTTCGCAAAGTCATACGAGTATGACTTATGCTTACAAGCACGGAGATGGGCTGAACTGGGGTTAACAAAAAGCGGACATGGAATCCGCTTTTGTCAGGTGTTTCTTATATAGTATCATTTTACTGCCGGGTTAAAAAAGGGCTTTTTTGTTGGTAACTTGCTCTTTTTTGTAGATAACTATGTGGAGAACTTAAAAATAGCTTCTACGATGTTTGTTTTAGCAGATTTTCACCGATTGTAACAACGTCTCCGGCTCCCATTGTGATGAGCAGATCACCGGGACGGCAGTTTTCTTTCAGGAATGCTTCGATCTGTGCAAAGCTTGGGAAGTAGTGCGTATCTGTTCCGAGTTTTTCGGTTTCTTTCGCCAGATCTGCCGAGGAGATGCCGAGAGTATCTGTTTCTCTTGCAGCAAAGATATCGGCAAGTACGAGGTGGTCTGCATGAGAGAGCGCCTCTGCGAATTCATGGAAGAACGCTTTTGTCCTTGTATAAGTATGAGGTTGGAATACACACCACACACTGTTGTGCAAAGAGTGCTGCGCTGCTTTTAATGTGGCAAGAATCTCTGTCGGATGGTGTGCATAATCATCAATAACAGTTACTCCGTTAAATTCCCCTTTATATTCAAAACGGCGGTCTGTTCCTGTAAAAGACAACAATCCTCTCTTAGTGATATCTATAGAAAGACCAAGGATATCAGCAACGGCAATGGCGGACAGAGCGTTTGAAACATTATGGTCGCCTGTTACCGACAACTGGATATGATCCGCATATTCACCGCGGCGGAACAAGTCAAATGCGACATGTCCGTTTTCGTCATAAGTAATATTTTTCGCGCTGTAATCAAAACATCCGTTTGTTCCGTATGTCACGACATTGCAGGAAAGACCTTCGTATATCTCGGCATAATCTTTAATCTCGGCATTGATAATAAGAGTTCCGTCTTCAGGAAGCAGTTCCGCAAACTGATGAAATGAATGACGAATATCTTCCAGATCTTTGAAGAAATCGAGGTGATCCTCTTCGATATTAAGGATTACGCTGATTTTTGGGAAGAAATGAAGAAAACTGTTCGTATATTCACATGCTTCCGTAATAAACGTACCTGAATTTCCGACACGGATATTTCCTCCGATCGCCTTCAAAATACCTCCGACTGAAATCGTCGGGTCGAGATCTCCTTCCAGTAAAATATGAGAGATCATGGACGTTGTCGTTGTTTTCCCGTGAGTTCCGGAAACTGCGATCGGCGTATCGTAGTTTTTCATAAGCTGTCCGAGCAGTTCTGCGCGGGTCAGCATCGGAATTTTCAGCGCAACTGCTTCGATCAGTTCAGGATTATTTCGATTGATTGCCGCAGTGTAAACGACACAACCGATATCCCGTGTGATATTTTCCACTTTCTGACCATAGATAATATGAGCGCCTTCAGAAACCAGTTTCTTCGTTAAAGGAGATTCCTTTGTGTCGGAGCCGGATACAGTGAATCCTTCTTTTAAAAGGATTTCCGCAAGTCCGCTCATGCTGATACCGCCGATTCCTATAAAATGGATATGGATCGGTTCGTTAAAATCAATTTTATACATAATGCTTCCTCTTTTCTTTCACCTAAATGGGTTGAAAGTAACAGTTTCGTCTGCGCCATTCGTAAAATCGCGCTGTATAGCTGAACTGTTACAATTAAAATGCACCGTTATTTTTATGTGTAACAATCGTTTTTTAAAAATTAGTCATAAAATATCATAACCTACTATATTATACTATATATGCAAAAAATTGAAAGAAGTTCTTTTTGTGCGAAATAAACAAAAAGTTAAAAATGTTAAAGAAAAAATTGTAAAAAATGATTGGATAAACATGAAAATATGATATAATAAATATATCTAACTAGAAATGAGGTGACGTAATGTTTAAAAAAGAGATGATTGCAATGCTTTTAGCAGGCGGGCAGGGCAGTCGATTGGGGGTTCTTACAGCAAAAGTTGCAAAACCTGCCGTAGCATTTGGCGGAAAATACCGTATTATCGACTTTCCGCTGAGTAACTGTATTAATTCAGGAATTGATACAGTAGGAGTGCTGACTCAGTACCAGCCGCTGAGGCTGAATACTCATATCGGAATAGGAATTCCGTGGGATTTAGACAGAAATGTCGGAGGTGTATCGATACTTCCTCCTTATGAGAAGAGTTCTAACAGTGAATGGTACACCGGTACGGCAAACGCGATTTATCAGAATCTTGATTATATGGAGACGTATAATCCGGATTATGTTCTTATTCTTTCAGGCGACCATATTTACAAAATGGATTACGAAGTGATGCTTGATTTTCACAAAGCGAATCATGCGGATGTGACGATCGCGGCAATGCCTGTTCCGATTGAAGAGGCGAGCCGGTTCGGCATCGTTGTTACTGATCATGAGAGCAGGATTAAAGAGTTTGAAGAAAAACCGGAAAAACCAAGCAGTAATCTGGCGTCGATGGGTATTTATATCTTTAGCTGGCCGGTGTTAAAAGAAGCTCTTATCAAGTTGAAAGATCAACCGAATTGTGATTTCGGAAAACATATTATTCCGTATTGTCACGACAAAGGGGACAGGCTTTTTGCATATGAATATAACGGTTATTGGAAAGACGTAGGAACATTGAGTTCGTACTGGGAAGCCAATATGGAACTGATTGATATTATCCCTGAATTTAATTTATATGAAGAATTCTGGAAGATCTATACGAACAGCGCGAATATCCCACCTCAGTATATTGCGCAGGACGGAGTGGTAGATCGGTGTATTATCAGCAACGGAACAGAGGTGTACGGGGAACTGCATAATTCGGTTTTAGGCGGAAGAGTGCGCGTCGGAAAGGGAAGTGTCGTTCGTGATTCCATTATTATGCAGGGAGTAACGATTGGAGAGAACTGTGTGATAGACAGGGCGATCATAGCAGAAGATACGGTAATCGGAGATAATGTTGTGATCGGAATCGGAAGCGATGTGCCGAACAAGATGAAACCGAACATTTACAGTGGAGGACTTGCTACGATCGGCGAGAACTCTGTGATTCCGTCAAACGTGCAGATCGGAAAAAATACTGCGATCAGCGGAGTGACAGCGGCGGAAGATTATGAGGACGGCGTACTTGCAAGCGGCGAAACCTTGATAAAGGCAGGTGAGAGAGTATGAGAGCAGTAGGACTTATTTTGGCAGGAGGAAACAGCAGGAAGATGCGCGAGCTGACTGCAAAAAGAGCGGTGGCTGCGATGCCGGTAGCGGGAAGCTATCGTGCGATTGATTTTGTACTCAGCAATATGACAAATTCTCATATTCAGAAAGTTGCCGTGCTGACACAGTACAATGCCAGATCGCTGAACGAGCATCTGAACTCATCAAAATGGTGGGATTTCGGAAGGAAACAGGGAGGATTGTTCGTGTTCACGCCTACGATTACGGCTGACAACGGATATTGGTACAGAGGAACGGCAGATGCCATTTACCAGAATCTGGATTTCCTGAAAAAATGTCATGAACCATATGTGATCATTACTTCTGGTGATGCGGTTTATAAGCTGGATTATAATAAAGTGCTTGAGTATCATATTGCGAAGAAAGCAGACATAACGGTTGTGTGCAAGGATCTTGAACCGGGAGAAGATGCCACGAGATTTGGAACGGTTCGCATGAATGAAGAATCAAGGATCGAAGAGTTTGAAGAAAAGCCGATGGTGGCTCATTCGCATACGATTTCAACAGGAATTTATGTTCTCCGCAGAAGACAACTGATCGATCTGATCGAGCATTGTGCGGAAGATGAAAGACATGATTTTGTAAACGATATTTTGATTCGTTATAAAAATCTGAAAAAAATATACGGATATAAGATCAACAGTTATTGGAATAATATCTCAACGGTAGATGCGTATTATAAGACAAATATGGATTTCCTGAAACCGGAAGTAAGAAACTACTTTTTCAGAGAGCTTCCAAGCGTATATTCAAAGGTAAGCGATCAGCCGCCTGCAAAATATAATCCGGGCGCAGTTGTGAAAAACAGTCTTATCGGAAGCGGAAGCATCGTAAACGGAACGATTGAAAATTCCGTTATCTTTAAAAAAGTATTTGTCGGTAATAATTGTGTGATCAAAAATTCAATTATATTGAATGATGTATATCTGGGAGATAATACATATATCGAAAATTGTATCGTAGAGAGCAGGGATACAATAAGAGCGAATACAAGATACGTCGGAGAAAACGGCGTAAAAGTTGTAGTAGAGAAAAATGAGCGTTACGCATTGTAAAAAAGCGGCGTAATACTCCGAAAAGGCAGAAAAGAAAGGAGATCTGAACCTATGCAGATCACAGATGTACGAGTGCGGAAAGTTGCGAAAGAGGGAAAATTAAAAGCGGTTGTATCCATTACGATCGACGATGAATTTGTTGTTCATGACATTAAAGTTATAGAAGGAGAGAAAGGAATGTTCATTGCCATGCCAAGTAAAAAAGCAATGGACGGTGAGTACAGAGATATTGCACATCCGATCAATTCTAATACGAGAGAACGGATTCAGTCTATGATTTTAGAAAAATATGAGCAGGCATTAGCAGAAGAGCCGGATGGGGAAAATCCATAGATAATGTATGATAGATACCTGATAATATGAAATATAAAACGTACCCTAATAAAAGAAAACGCATATCAAGAAGCGTGTCGGATCATTAGGGTACGTTTTAGTTTTATTTATTGGCTGACGATGACTGTTTGATAACCGGCGCTTCGCAGCCGACGTTCTGTTTCTGCCGCATCGTGAAGTGTGGGGAAAACGCCTACCATGACTCGGTATAATCCGTTTCCCTCGACGACAGAGGCAGGAAAGTCAAGTTCGGACAACTCCCGGCGGAGTCGTTCGGCATACAGGGGATTACGAAATGCGCCTGTTTGAACTGTGTAGCGAGGCGGAAGAGGAACGACAGGAACGTTGTCTTCATTAGGAAAGGCATCATCAGGATATGTGTTTTCATCAGGCAGCGGAGCGACCGGAGCTTCATTTTCATCCGGAAGAGGAACAACAGGGGTATTGATGCCGAGTGTATCGAGGATGCCTTCAGCTATGGCAAGGGCGATATCGCTGAAGTTATCGTCAAAGAGCATGTTGTCCGTGTCAGAATTGATAAATCCGACTTCGACAAGAACCGCAGGCATTTTTGTGCGTCGGAGGACAACGAGCCCGGGGCGGGCTTTTACTCCGAGATTTACAAAACCGATCCCCTCAAGTTGTTCGTTTATATTTTCCGCCATCTCCAGTTTAATGCCGGATTTGTCGTAGACAAGAGATTCGACTCCCGAGACAGCGTTATCTTGCGGAAAAGAATTACGATGGATAGAGATGAAAAAATCGACTCCGGCTTCATTTGCTTCCATTGCCTTTTGATAAGGCGACTCGTAAATATCTGTCGTGCGTGTATAGAGAACATCGATTCCCCGCTCCTGCAGAATCTGTCCGATGGCAAGTGTAAGAGAAAGTGTATCGATCTTTTCCTGTCTTCCGTTGTATACAGCTCCCGGATCGCGTCCCCCATGTGCTGGTTGTAGTTTACGCAAATTGTGATATGTATTCCCCAGTATATATGGGGAGTTAGAAATGTATTGAGATTAGATAGCCTTTTTCTCCAAGTCCTCACAGTAAACGCTTGAAAATAAATGTTCCAGTTCATTTCCGAAGTTGTATGAGATTTTAAGTTTGCGGTTTTCATAAACTGTTATCTGGTCTATCATTTCCACAATAATATCTCTGTCTAATTCTTCAATGTCTTTCAGTTCCAACAACCGCCTTAACCACGGTGTTTCAAAAACATCTTCTGTTACACTTTCCTTTTTCTTTTCTTCCAGCGTTTCAATCTGTTTGGAGTAAAGCGTTTCTTTTTGTTGATAGTCCTCTCGATAAGAAAGAAATTCTTCTTTAGAAATCAGTTCGTCTTTGTAATCTTCATAAATTGACTTTTTCAACTTCTTCACTCTTTCAAGCTCTGCTTTTAACTTTATCAGTTCTATGTCTGTTGATTTTCTGATTTTTGTTGCTGTGAAAGATTGTGATTTTACAAGTTCCTGCAAGTTCTCTACATTGCGGATAATCTGCTTTAAATCTCCCAGCACAATATCATTCAATACTTGAAACGGGAGCGTGTGCGGAGTGCAATAATCTTTTCCGCTTCTTTTGTAAGTTCCACAATAGAATGAATAGGACTTACTTCCGTCAGCACGTCGCCAGAAATTTTTCATCATTGCCCGACCACAATCGCCACACTTAATAAAACCTGCAAAGATATTTTTATTTGTTTCTAAATCAATATCCCTATGCTTTTTTGTCAGCAGTTTTTGTACCTTATCCCACAGTTGACGGTCTATAATCGGTTCATGTGTATTTTCAACCCTTATCCAGTTTTCTTTCTCAACTAGACGCTGTTTGCTTCTCATACGTTGATGTTTCTTTCCTTGTACCATGTTTCCAATATAAATCTCATTTTGCAACATCACTTTAATTGTAGAATAAGTCCAATAAGAAGTTTTTTCTAACCGATTACAATTTTTGTAATTTTCTCCATTGAGCTTTTTATATTCCGACGGACAAAGGATACCCTCTGCATTTAGTATTTTTGCAATGCTTTGTTTCCCTATTCCTTGTGCATACATAGTAAATACTCTTTTTACAACTTCGGACGCATATTCATCAATCACAAGTTTATTTTTATTTGCAGGAGATTTCTTATAACCATAGCTTGTAAAAGCTCCGATAAATTCTCCTGCTTTCTGCTTTGATTTTACAGTCGCTTGAACTTTATTAGAAATATCTCTGGCATACTGTTCGTTGAATATATTTTTAATAGGAAGTAACATATCGTATGCCTGCTTCATACTATCAATATTATCTGTTACAGAAATAAAACGAACATTAAGCTCTGGAAATATTCTTTCCAAATATCGCCCCGTATCAATGTAATCTCGTCCGAAACGGGAAAGGTCTTTTACAACAACACAATTTACCTTGTTATCTTCAATGTCAGCAATCATTCTATGAAAGTCTGGTCTATTAAAATTCGTTCCCGTAAAACCGTCATCAATATAAACATCATATAAGATAAAGTCATCATGCTTGTTCACATATTCTGTTAAAAGTTTTCTCTGATTTCCTACACTATCGCTTTCTTCCTTATCTCCGTCCTCTCGTGATAATCTGATATAAATAGCCACGTTAAATAAGTTTGAACCTTTTTGATAAATCATTTTTCCACCTATTCAACTGCCGTACCTATGATAATATTATACCATAAAGTACGGCTTCTTTCCATTGTTTTCAAGGGTTTTACCCTCTTGATAGTCCTTTTTTTACATGAGATTTCACGATACGGACAAGCAATTCCTCTACGGAAAATTTACCTAAAAATTCCCGTTCTACGATATATTGTGCAGGTTCTTTTTTAGCCAAGTTATCAGCCCCCCTTAGTCAGCTATCTATTCTCAACATACGCACATAGGCTTATCCAATATGCGTATTTTTCACAATGTTACAGAAGCAGACAGACGGCTTTGGAAAGCTCCGTTAGTATCTCAACTATTCCCATTCTTGTGGGCAGAACCGCACCATGCGGACGTATCATTATTCTGTGAGGATAGGTCGTGGCAAAACGACTTTTCCAACAGTCGCTCTCGGATCACTGCGTGGGTCGCTCGCTTTCTTTTGGAAAGGTTATGGCGTACAGTTTCCGTGGCTCTCTATCTCACAAACGTATCTGTCTGCTTTATTCAGTTGTCAAAGAGCTGTGGCGAAAGCGTGTTGCTTTCATGTAAAAGCAGGTGCAGAGCAGGAAAGAGGGGATTGAACAAATCATGCTCTGCGGTTACTGCTTGTTATTCTTCTTCGATTTCTAAGGCAATATCAAACCCTAAAATCATTTTGATAAGTGCTTCTCTGATAAGTCCTTTTAACTCCATATCTACGACAATATAAACATTTCCGTATTCATCATAGAGTGGACGCAGACAGCACTTTGATATGTAAGGGTCATAAAATGCCAGTATCTTTTCAATCGCTTTTTCGTCCCCGTCCATTGCCTGCGAAAGCAAATAGTAGGACGGCTTCTTAAATGTTTGCTTCATTTTACTGCTTCTCCTTTAGTATTTTCTTCATAGTTTCTAAAGCATGATGTCGGTTTTTAAATACACCGCTTTGCGTAATCTTTTGCAAGTTGGCAATTTCACTTTCTGTCATTTCCAAGAAGTAATACATCAACAAAGTATTTCTCTTTCTTTCTGGAAGTTTCTTCAAGGCTTCTGCCAGCCCATCATCAAGGACACGAATATCAATGCCACATACTGAAAAGATTGTATAATCTGTTTCGTAGTCGTCCCACACAGCAAAATTTTCAACGAAAATTTCTGGAAGTTCACAGAATGGAATTTCTTTATCTTTTCGTCGTTTCAATCCTTGCTGGTAGTCCTTTACAACATGACGGACAACTTTCTTCAAACAACTTTCAAAGCGACATTGAACTGTTTTCTGGAAGTCAGACGGTTTCATCAATCTCACCCCCTTTCCTCTATGATTTGAAAAGTGTTTATCCCTCTTTCCGCACCATATAGGGAATGAAAGGTGTGATTTAATGACCTATTTTGAAAAAAATTTAATTTTTTCGGGTATGAAAAAAGCCCGCACAAAACATATAGTTTTATACGAGCTATTATAGCTATAAAATATTCAGTTGTTGATAAAATGCAGTTAGGTAGTGTATGACCGTATAAGATTGTACTTAAAGCGTTCCATAATACAAGCCCCCTTTAAAGCACTTATTTTACTGTCTTTTTCGTAATCTTATAAATATATTTTTCTGGCGTAGGGCGTTTATTTCCAAAATACTTTTTGAAATTTGCCTGCACATCAGGGTCGGTACTGTTCATTGCTTCATCAATCGTTGCTTCAATATCAGCTCGAACATCAACTAATGATACACCGCCAGCTTTTGCACCAGCTTTTAATGCCTTTTTTATATCTCGTTTTTTAAGTCTTATCATACCAATACCTCAAACAAATTATTTGTAGTAAATTTCTTTAATAATTACATAGGAACTTGAGGTTATCATTCTAACCTCATTATTTCTTACTATGCTTAAAGCCACGAATAACCGCTATCATTGCAACAAGAATTATATAAGCACAAATTCCTAATGAAACAATAGTTATTTCTGTTCCATAATTTGAAATTGTGTTATTTTGAATAGCTGGAACGGCTCTAAACTGAATATACGAAACAAGTGCAATCAATCCTACATCTATTAAAATCATAAAAATTCCTGCTTGTTTACTCACTTTTTTTGAGTTCATATTGTGCTCTTTCTTCTGTACTTTTAGTATTAAAACCAGTAACAATTTACTTCCCTTCCTGTCATCAAATAATTGTTGCAATAATAGAAATGGTAACTATTCCCCACATAACCCAAAC
>ENA-OQKD01000014-OQKD01000014.1-human-gut-metagenome-genome-assembly--contig:-NODE-14-length-45378-cov-3.439924_pt1 | contig 45378 bp, 45 predicted proteins | sample MGYA00242775_ERZ504792 | MGnify/ENA primary metagenome ERZ504792 (study PRJEB26092, sample SAMD00036401) | human gut metagenome | host: Homo sapiens | study: EMG produced TPA metagenomics assembly of...
TATTTTGTCAGGGATCCGGAAAGAAATCTGGTGTATTGTCCGGCAGGTGAAATCCTGCGGCAAAAGTGTATTAAGAAAAATGGAAACATCCGTTATGCCAATAAAAATGCATGTAAGCATTGTAAAAACAGAAACAAGTGCTATAAGGGAAAAGGTGAATGGAAAGAGATTGATTTTACAAAAGATAATCTGGAGAAGCCATGTAAGGAATGGCTTAAGGCAGAAGGAAAAGAATGTAATGCTTCAAAACATAGTGCAAAAGGGCATTATGAAAAAGTGAAAATAGTAAGATTCTCTCTAAAACCCAACCGAGAAAAAATGGCTATGAGGATGTGCTTGTCAGAGCATCCATTTGGAACAATAAAAAGAGCGATGGGAGCCACCTACTTTCTGTTAAGAGGATTGCGTAAGGTGACTGGAGAGTTCGCGCTCTTATGTCTGGGCTATAATATAGAAAGAGCTAAAAATCTCCTTGGATTTGAAAAGATGATGGAGATAATAGCAGGAGTATAAGCTCCTTTTCTTCGCAATGTGTGTTTTATTCAGTTTTCAATGGCACATTGGAAGAAAAGGGGTATTTTTATGGTAGAGAATCAAGTTTTCGGACGGGCTGGGGGGGGGTAAAACCTTAGTTTTTTTTATTGCACAGCTGTTGGTACTGGAGTGTCCGGATCTCACTGTTAATAAAATCAGCAGTTTCCTCAGGGGTGTAAAAACAGGTGTCCTCAAGTGACTGCAGGTAATCCAGAAAAACATACAGAAGCCCGGTTTCGTTAAACATAAGATATGTTGTCTGATTTTCTGCATTATCAAAGGAAAAGTAGCCCATAGTTTCATTTACGCAAAGGTGAAGATTGATTGGAAGCTGGTCAAGGGGCTGTTTCAGCATACGGTAAGTACCCTGGCGGCACCATGGCAGAAGCTTCTGAAGCATCTGCAAACGTTCGGCAGGAAGAAACGGGCGGTAAAAATCAGAAGGAATTTCTTTTAAAAGCCCTGTTCTGGCAAAGCGTCGGATTCCTTCCCGTGTAAAATAAACATGCATACTGGCAAGATTTTCTGTATTCTTGTTAAAAAATGCACGGATAAGAGGCAGCAGTCTGTTACGATCCGGGAGCATGGGAGAAAGTGCCTGTTCCAGAATCCTGTCAGTAATAAACGGAGTAAAACATGCTTCCGGCTGAAGGAGATAACTGTCAGAGGCATTTAAAGAAATGTTCTGCAGCATATGTAAATTGTTGGGAAGCATATGAAAAATCTGAAAAAGCGGAGTACATTTAGTCTGGAAAGAATAAAATATTTTCCAGAACTGAGCTACGATATCCGGGTCGCTGTAAAAAATACCATACTGGTAATCTGAGGAAAAGGAAACAGCATACCGGGATGTGACAATAAAATATGGCAGGACATTCAGATTAAAAAAATGTGAATGAATACTGTCATAAAAGTATGAAGCCTGATAATTCAGATTTCGGAGATATAAAGGAAAGATATTATTAAAATATTCCAGATTATACAGTTCATGGTCTTTATTCAGGATCTCGCTGTTGCTCAGGCAGAAAATGTGGCGTATTTCCAGTGTATATCCCAGATTCAGGCTGGAAAGAAGACTGAACAGCCCTTCATGATCAGGCTGCATAAACAGGGCGGCTTTTCCTTCGCCTTTGCCGGATTCTGTCAGCAGAATATTGCGCAGGGCATAGTTTAATTCCAGCTGTGTGTGAATAGAAGCACAGGATGGCTTCTGTAATTCGTTTTTGAAGCCGGGATCCGTGGGAGTGGCAGAGCCGGGGCGGATAGAAAATTTATCCGGAAAATGCATGAGAAAATTTTCTGTACTTTTTCTTCTATAATAATTATCGGCTCCAACTCTGGAAATTTCATACGCCTCTTTAAACTGCTCATATTCTGTAGGCGTCAGCTTCATAAAATAAGCCATTTTTTCAATGATATCCCGGGAAGGTGGGTTTCGTTTCCCGTTGATTATTTTGTACATGGTGGCACGGTCGAAATCACAGTACTTACTAAGTGGATAAACCTTTATATTTTTTTCGTGAATAAATTGGCTGAGCATATTTGAAAATTCGGACATAATAGATATCTTCCTCACATTCTGTTTCTTATGTATTCATATTATTTTATCATAATTTGGCTGTGAAAAAAGAAAAACTGCTGTTTTTATGTGACAAGTACAAGAAAAAATCTGCCCACAAAATATGCCACAATTAGAAAAAATATAAAAAAAACTTGAAAAAAAGACAAAGGAAATCTGCCCACAACTGATGTCACTTATTGTTCTCAGGCATAAAGCAAAGGTAAAATAAGAAAAAGACAAAGAAAAAAATGATAAAGGTAAGGGAAAAAGAATGGAATGTTTACGATGTGGAAAAGAAATCAGGGGAGATTCCCAGTTCTGTATTTACTGTGGACAAAAAGTAAGCCAGTATGGATACGATCAGGAAACACAGAAACTTGCTGAGAAATTGGCAAATATGGAAAAAGAGCAGGCAGAGCTGGAAAAGAAAAAACCGAAGAGACGCTTACAGGAAGAGCAGGACTTAAATCTGAAGCTGGATAACTATACCAGACTTCAAAAAGGAGAGTATGCAAGATGCCGCAAATGGAGGTCTGAGCCTGCCACAGCCAGAGAAGTTCAGCAGCGGGAAACAGAAAAGTCTTCGAAAAGGACAAATTCTAAAATCCTTTTTCTGGCATTGAGCATGATATGCTGCGGCTCTTTGTTTCTTCCCTGGGTGAATGTGCCACTGTTTGCATGGATCATGGACTATGCAGAGGTGGATTATTCTTTAAACTTTTTTAATATGATTACATCACTGTCGCTTCTTGAAGAAGGAGCAAGAGGAAACGGATGGATTTCCGGATCAAAACTATGTTCGGCTCTTCTGCTGGATTTTATACTGTTTTTAATACTGATGGTAATTTTACTTTTGGTTTTTAGGACTGTGTATTTATGAGCTTATTAAGCATCATTCAGAACTTTTTATGTATCAGAAAGTAAAATCAGCGTCTTTGTGGGGAATAGTCTGTGCGGCAGGGAACCTGGCTTATATGTTTTTTTAACGAATCTGTGGATCCAGAGCAACTTGGGAGATTACCGATGAATATGTGGGAATGTCGCTAAAGGCAGATTCAGGAGTATGGCTGGTGCTTGTCGCCTCTGTAGCAGGTTACATATGCGCTAAGCTTGCAGAAGGAGAAGATGAGAAGGAAAAGAAAAAATATGGGGATATTCCTCTTGAAGTAACCAATTATGACCCGGTGCTTCCATTCAGGGCAGTAAGGCTGCTGATCAGGCAGAGTTTTTCTTTTACCGGTTATTCGTTTACTGCATTTTTGAAGGTTATGAGTTTTATGCACCAATCTGTTGACATGATTGAGACAGAAATCCATGTGATCACAAACAGCGGCCATAAGTTTGTACTGCCTGCTATGACATTTTTTAAACCGGCGTCCAGTAAAGGCAGCGAAGTAGTGCTGAATGGTCAGCTTTATGGGAAACAGCTGGACTGTAATTTTAGTGATCTGAAAGAAGCTAAGATATATGTCAGACAATACGTGACCGGCAGGGATGATTACGGTGCAGATCAGCAAATTGTGAAAGAAAGTGTTTTTTCGGGAATCATAGAAGAAGGAAGCGGTTTTTCCGTGGACAGCGATTTTGTTACAGAAGACTTAAAATTAATGCGTCGGCAATATGGAGACAGTTATATGAAACGGGAGGGGGCACAGGGAGAAAACTGGATGTGTTCCTGCGGACAGATTTATGACCGCAAATTAAAGAACTGTCCTCTTTGTGGAAAAGAAAATCGGGAGGCAGAGATCTGATTATGGGTGAACAGTCAGTGAAAGAATTATATCAGAAAAACGATACAGGAAGCAGAAAACAAAAAAGAACTGGTAGAAAATGAAATTGAAGATCTTAAAAAGAAATGCAGAATATTAAGGGATAATATCAGAAGAATCCGTACAGAGCTGTTGACGGAAACTGATACTGATATTGGGAAAAGTGATTCAGAAGGGAACCAGTACTGCCCAAATTGCGGAAGCTATGCAGGAGATGACATTTTCTGCAGGAAATGCGGAACACGAATAAAGTGAAAGACTGATACGGGAACAAAAACAGGGAAAAGCATTGCATAAAGGGCAGTGCTTTTTTCGGAAGAAGGGAGATTGCTTATGTACTGCAAATATTGTGGAAAAAAATTAAAGGATGGAGTTTCCTTCTGTACCGGATGTGGCAAGCCGGTTCAGGGACAGCCCGGAAATAAGAAACAGGAACAATCAGAAAAGAAGAATTACCCTAAAAAGAAAAAAACGACTAAGAAGGCAGCCGGGGTTCTTGTGACAGCAGCAGTGGTTCTGGCAGTGGTCGGGGCTGGAGGCATATATAAAATATACACGGAGAAGAGTGGAACAGACCGGCTGGGGGATTCCATGAATGCGGAAGCCAAAAGAACAGAGGCGCTGGCAGACGCAGAGGCAAGGGCAAAAGATGAGTGGGCAGCTAAAGTAATGGCAGAGGAAGAGGCAAAAGAAAAAGAAGAATCTAAGGAAAATACAGCGGCGGAAGAAGATACCTGGACAGATCCGGAAACAGGGCTGACAAAAATCAAAGGCGGACATACCGGAAAAAAAGTTGGATATGTCAATGAAAATGGAGAAGAGGTGATTTCTCCCATTTATGATATGGTGTCAGAACCAGGGGAAAATGGACTGATCCGGGCGGAATATTATGCGGATGGGATAGACTTAGGTGGGCATAACTATGTCAGTAAGGCTAATGTTGTTACTCGTTTTTTTAACGTAAACGGAGAAAATATGTATGATTACGTCCGGGCGTTCAGAGATGACGATATGGAGCATAAGTCTACAGTAGTGCGAGAAGGAAATGAATACTTTCTGATAGACAGGCAGGGAAACAGAATCTGCGAGAACAGTTATGACTATATTGAGGATGCTGATGGTTATGAGAATTTTGTGGTGAAACAGGGAACAAAACAGGGACTTGTAAATTCAGAGGGAAAGGTGATACTGGAACCGGAAGAGGTTAAAATTATTGAAATTTATAATGAAGAGGAAGAGGACTGTGGCGTATATGCGGTAATAAGCGATGAGGGAAGCAGGATTGTTACAGAAAAGGGAGAAATACTGACAGACTGGCAGCAGGGACAGATTGATGCGGTTTCCTTAAGGCAGAAGAGATATGAGATCAATCTGTCCGGGGGAACAACAGAGATAAGAGATTTTGAAGGGAAAGTAATTGCATCCGGGGATTATGGTGAGTTGTATATGGATTCAAATGGATGCATTCGTGTTTACGAGGATGGTACGTCAGTTTTTCTTGACTGCAATGGAAATGAAATCATTTCAGGAGAAGATGAAAATGGTCGTCTTGAATCAGCGCATTCTTTTTGGGATGAAGAAATTGGGGTTGGGATTAAATATACACGAGAGAATAGTGAGGAGCAGGAAAAAATAGGATTTTTCACTTTAGATGGAAAAATATCGCTTCCCTGTGTCTATGAAAAAATTGAGTATGTACCAGATAAACAGATTGTAATATATGCAAAAGATAACCGGATTGGCATAATGAATCTGAAAAATGAAATTCTCTGGGAGGAGGCATACGGTTCCTATTTTTATGTCACTGAAAAAGAAAACTCAAAAGAGACAGAAGATCTGCTTATTGTATACAAAAACGGACAATATGGTCTTGTAGATATGCTTGAGGGAAAGCTGGTTCTGGAATGTGAATATGATGATATTTCAAAGGACAGCAGAAAAAGGAATCCTGGATTTTGAATAATGATGGGAAATATGGATTTTGGGATCAGAATGATGGAACTTATACAGAAATTCCATATGGTGAAAATTATACCATTGAGAATAATTTTAGGAGAATTTTCTAGAGAGTTTAGGCGTTGATGAAGATAATGACGGATATGGAGACCAGAGCGGTATTATAGACAGAAACGGTAATTGTATAGTGGATCCAGTATATACTCAAGTATATTATGATGAAAGAAACGAGGTATCTTTGTTCGTAAAGATACAGAAGCAGACGATGATTACATTATAGAGACGGCTGTGGTGGATAAAAACGGCAGTTTCTGACCCCTCTGGCTGAATACCAGGAAATTTCATGGGATACGAATATCATCTTAACGAAAGAGTTTGTTGGAAATCCCGATATGTGTGGACTATGAGGGAAATTCAGTATTTACCATAGATGGAATGTTACATAACTATCTGGAAGAGGGATATATTGGTTTGTCCCAGAATTCAGGAGATGCTATTGCCACAACAGACGGACAAGTGATCACAGAATTAGATTCAAAGAACTTAAACAGTGATGATATTTCAGATGGATTACTAGAGGTATATGACAGCGAAAATTTTATGAATGGATATATTAATTCAGATGGGGAAGAGATTATTCCATGCATGTATAGCAGTACCTACAAATTTACCCATGGATTGGCAGCAGTTTACGCTGAGGAAGAGGATGAACAGGAAAAAGCTGGTCTGATCAACGTGAAAGGAGATATGCTGATTGATTGCAAATATGATTATATAGAAGTCCTGGATGAAGATCCAAATCTTATCAGGGTCAGAAAAGATGATGTGGATTTTTATGGAATCATTGATTGCAGAAACAGGACAATTGCTGATTTAAGTGCTCGTGAAGATGAGAATGGACAATATATTTCCATTGATGATTGCTTTGTCGGAGATAATGGAACAATTGATGTATACTGGTCAAACGGTGAAGAAGAGATTTTTGATTACTCAGGTAATAAAGTGGTATCTTATTCATCTGATGACTGAACATAAAGTTTTTCAAATTAATTGATTACATATTATCAGCTGTAAACAGGTAAATATCAATCCGGAGTGAATCTTCCCTGCTGCTTTGGAGTTACTTAATCACCGTCAGGAACTGATTCCGGAAAAAAAACGTATGATGAAAAAGGAGAAAATTATGTACTGTAAATATTGTGGAAAAAAATTAGAAGATGGAGTTTCCTTCTGTACCGGATGCGGTAAACCGGTACAGAAGCAGATCATAAAGAGCGAACTGGAAAGCAGGAATAAAAAACCAAAGAAAACAGTTACACGGAATGTGATTATAGCTGTGGTTCTGTTGGCAATTGTATGTGTTGTCATTGGAATTTTCAATAAGCCGGGAATCATTTCGTTAGATCCGGAAAAAAGACTGGTGGGAACATGGTATGAAGTGGATGATGACGGCAGTGTGGATTATGACGAGGACATACAGTTTTTCAGTGACGGAACCTTTATCGGCTTTGGAGAGGACGGAACTTATTCCGTTGTAGATGGACAGCTGGTATTCCGGTTTCAGTGGGCAGTCAGCAGTTTTGTGTATGTATATGACTTTGATTTTAAGGGAAATGAATTACATTTATTTGAGGAAGACGGAGACGAAAAGGTTCTGCAGAAAGAAGGGACACTTTTTTAGAATGAATGATTTCAAGCAGTCTGACAATTATCATCTGACAAAATAATCTGTTCCCCGTCAGTTGCCACAGCTTGATAAATGCACCTGAAAAATTATGAGCAGATTCAAAGGAGATGAAAAAGATATGGAACAAAAGAAAGTATATAAAAGCATTTTCATGATTCTGGCAATGTTGGTTTTTCTGTTTTCCTGGTGCAGTGTGGCACATGCGGAAGAAAATGTTCTGTTAAAGGATATTCCTATAGAAGAGTTGGGAGAATCATTTGATGGGGAATGGGAAAAGGAAATTAAAGATCCCAATGGAAATTACTGCAGCAAGAATATATTAGAGATAGATGCATCAGAGGGCGTCTATGTAGCATACAATCTGGACGGTCAGTATACACGTTTTTCAGGTAAAATGGTGATTGACCAGCAGTATGTAAGTGTTGGCATCTATGGGGATGGCAGAGAATTGTACAGCTGGGGGCCTCTGACAGAACAGGCAGAAGCTTGGTATTTTGACCTTGACGTAGCTGGTGTGGGAAAACTGGAAATATTAAGCGGGGGAACTGCAATGTTCTCTTTGGAAAATGGAATGCTTACGCAAGCAGAAGAAAGAGCAGTGCCGCCGGTATATACTCCGCTTAGAGAAGTGGCGGTTATTGATTCCGATGATTTTGGTTTTGGGCAGTGGGTTGGTGTAACGGAAGATATAAATGGAAAAGTGCATAGAGGAGCTCAGTGGTTTGATACTTACGGGGAAACAGATTCTGAAGTTGATGTTCTTTATAATTTGGATATGAAATATACTTCATTTTCGGGTAATCTGGAGATTTATGGGGATGATGACAATGACAGTAATACAAAAGTGGAGATTTATCTGGATGACCAGCTTGTTTTTGAGCGAAGTACGACAGGTGAGATTTATGAACTGGTGGACGTAAATCTGGATGTGACAAATGCAAAGACAATGAAAATCAGACTGATTGGCAGAGACAGTAGCCTATTGGTACTGGATGACAGTCTGAGTCCTCATATTCTGGGAGAGTGGGAAACAGAGAAAGAGGCAACCTGCGAAAATGCAGGAAAAAAAGTACAGCGTTGTACAGAATGTAAGGCAATATGTAATACATCTAAAATAAAGGCCCTGGGACACACGCCGGGTGACTGGGAAATAGAAACGGAAGCCACCTGTAACGCAGAGGGGGAGCGAAAAAAATATTGTACCGTATGTAAAAAGGTGTGCGAAGAAGAAAAGATACCCAAACTGGAGCATAAAGAGGAAGACGAATGGTTTGAGCAGGAAGCGCCCACATGTACCAGTGAAGGAACACGGATAAAGAGATGCGTTTACTGTGGTGAGACAGTAAAAACGGAGCAAATCCCCCAAACAGAGCATGAATTTGGAAAATGGACAACGGTAGAAGGAAGTGTGTGGAATGCGCCAATTGTAAAAAAACGTACATGCAATGCCTGTGATGCAGAAGAAATAGAAAATATTTATGAGTGGGTATGGGTTAAGCCGACAGTACTTATTTTGCTGTTTTTCGGTGTACTGACTGGAACTACAATGTTTCTGATAAAAAAGAAAGGAATACAGACTACATCGCAAAATCAGAGGAGATTCTGGAGGAAGAAGAAAAGAGAAAAAAGAAAACAACAGGATGATGTTTTTCATGATCAGCAGTAAACAGAAGAAGGCACGTTAATAATTTTTTTATTTCAAAATAATCTGCCCCTATCCCTTGCCACAGCTTGATAAATGTTTCTGAAAAAAATAAAATTTTTATAAACAGGTCAAAGGAGATAAAGGAATGGAACAGAACAAAAGAAAAAAAGTGCACAAAAATATTCTCATGATTGTGACAATGCTTGTCTTTTTGTTTTCCTGGTGCAGTGTGGCCCATGCGGAAGAAAAAAGTGTGCTTTTAAAGGACATGCACATGGAAGACAGCAATGAATGTGAAATATGGGAAAAAGAACTGAAAGATTCCTATGGAAATTCTTACAGCGGGAATATTGTAAATATGGAAGCCAGCAGAAATTCCTATGCGGTATATAATCTGGATGGCGAGTATACACGCTTTTCAGGTAAGATTGTTATTGCGGAGGATGTCTATACAGATTGTGTGATGGACATTGCCATTTACGGAGATGGAAGGGAACTGTACAGTAAGGCGGGGCTGACAAGGCAGACGGAAGCGCAGGATTTTGATCTTGATGTTACCGGTGTGGGAACCCTGGAAATACGAAGCAGTGGAGAGGATTCTATTTCTCTGGCAGAAGCAGAGTTTACCCAGGCTGAAGAACGAACAGTACCGCCGACATATGCTTCGCTTGGGGAGCTGACAGTTATTGATTCCGTTGATTTTGAGCAGAAAACCTGTTTACAGAAGGATACGTTTGGAGACTTACATAAAGGAAGACAGTACTTTAAGAATCCAATGACTTCAGAGACAGAATCCTATGCTCTTTATAATCTGGATCAGAAATATCTGTCCTTTTCCGGTAAACTGATTATTGATGAAGAGTCAACTACCAACTGTAATATGAACGTACAGATTTATCTGGATGACCAGCTTGCATTTGAACAGAATGGAATAGGCAGGACCACGGAACCGGTGGAAGTAAATCTGGATGTGACAAATGTAAAAGTAATGAAAATCAGAGTAGTGGGCAAGGCCGGATACTTGTGCGTGGTGGATGATGTTCTGAAAGGTCATGATCACACTCCGGGAGAGTGGGAAACCGAGACAGAAGCAACCTGCGATAAAGCAGGAAAAAAGGTACAGCGATGTACAGAATGTAAGGAAATTTGTAACACTCAGGAAACAAAAGCTCTGGGACATACTCCCGGCGACTGGGAGACAGAGATAGAAGCAACCTGCAAAGCAGAGGGAAAACGGGTAAAATACTGTACGGTATGTAAAAAGGTGTGTGCTGAAGAAAAAGTGGACAAGCTGGAACATGAACCGGGAGACTGGGAAGTAGAATCAGAACCCACCTGTGAGGAGGAGGGTGAGAAAGTTCGCCATTGTAAGGTGTGCGGAGAAATCTGTGACACGGAAGCTATCCCGCAAACAGAACATGAGCCGGGAGACTGGGAAGTGGAAACAGAGGCAACCTGTTGGTCAGAGGGGGAGGAATCTGTTTACTGCAAGTATTGTGGGGAATGGCTGGATACCCGGGAAATCCCTGTTTTGGAGCATAAACAGGAAAAAGAGTGGTTTGTGCAGGAAGAGCCTACCTGTACTTATGAAGGAACCCAGGTAAAAAGATGCGTTTACTGTGGTGAAACTATAAAAGTAGAAAAAATTCCAAAAACAAAGCATAAGTTTGGAGAATGGGTAACGGTAGAAGGAAGCGTATGGAATGCACCGATTGTAAAAACACGTATATGCAGCGGCTGTTTTTCTGAGGAGACAAAAAAGGTATATGCATGGGTATGGGTGAAACCGGTTGTTACGCTTCTGGTGATTCTTGGAGTCCTGGTTGGAATCATTGTGATTCTTATGAGGCAAAAAGGAATCCAGATCACTGTTGCAAATATAAAAGAATTTTGCAGGAACGGAATCAGGGATATCAAAGACAGGTCGAAAGATGAGGAATCCGGCGATGATATTTTTGGCGGAACCAAAAAAAATGAAAAAAAGGATAAGGATGATATTTTTTAACAGATATCATAAAAAAGAAGAAAACAGGGAGGAAAAAATGTTTTGTGGAAAATGTGGTAAACAGCTTGAAGATGATGAGATTGTATGTCCGTGGTGCGGAGAACCAACAGGAGTGGAAGCAGGAGAAAAAAATTACTCGCATCAGCCGGAAAGCAGAGGATACAGTCAGAATACTGAGGAACGGTCTGATGTAAACAGAGCGCCTGAAAAACCAATGGCTTTGCTTGGGATTTCAGTGGGACTTGCGGCAATGATGATTTATTTCAGCGGACTGATCAGCAGTACGATCCTTGTTCTGGCAGCAGGTTACGTACTTTTAAAAGAGGAAGACCGCTGGCTTCGCGCAGTAGCTGCCAAGGCAATTCTGATCGTGTGTATTTTCGGCGTAATAGGAGCCGGAATTACAATGGTGGAAAATGGAATTTCAGGATTAAATTATCTGGTAATGTTCATAGGCGCAGGCCCTATGGATCGTATGGCAGTGCAGGATCTTTGCAGTTTCCTTAACTATATTTGCCTGATCGTCAGAGATCTGATTCTTTTGATTGCAGGAATTCAGGCGCTTCACTGCAATAATTTCAGAGTTGGATTTATAGACCGGATGATTAACCGAAATATACAGAAATAGGGATAACAGGGAGGAAAGAGTATGTTTTGCAGAAAATGTGGAATTGATAATCCGGAGGGCGCAAGGTACTGCAGGAGATGCGGAGAGCCTTTGGAAGGTTCACGTACATCATCAGGAGGAACATCGTCTGTGCCGCCGGCATCGAGGAAAATTTCAGTTGAAGATCTGCCGGTGGAATATCGTCCTATTGGTATGTGGGGATATTTTGGATACAGCCTGTTGTTTGCCATTCCGTTTGTTGGCTGGATCATTGCCCTGGTATTTGCTTTCGGCGTGAATCCAAACGTCAATCTGAAGAACTTCGCCAGAGCTTATTTTTGCAGTCTGATTGTAGCATGTGTTTTTCTGTTTCTTGTTTCAGTAAGCGGATGTTCGTTATTATCTGCAATGATGTAAAAGTGAAATTCGCAGCGGTGTTTTCTGCTTCCGTGTTAGGGCAGGAGACACCGTTTTGTTTTTACATAATACCTGCTTCCTGCTTGTTTTGGCAGTTCTCAGATGATAAAATAAAAAGAAAAATGAATGGTTTTTATATGGGGTGGCAGAATTATGACAGAAGATACAGGGAAAAATATATCAGAGGAACTGAAAAATGATTTTACGATGGATAAGCTCTGGGCTGTTCTGTGCCTGATGCAGGGCGAAAGGTTTTATACGGCGCGGGGACTTGAGTTTCATTATAAAATCCGGGGAAATGAGATTTTTGTGGACAGAAAGGTAAACAGTAAAAGTATTACCAGAAGCAGTGTGGAAATGGTTTTCGGAAACTGCAGGAGAGGCGGCAGGGAGGAGAGGAATTTCCCCTTCCGGTACAGGGACCGAAAAAACTGGGGGTATTCGGCGCCAGCTATCTTTATCCTGTTCTGAAAAGGCTGGAGCTGGTAAGACCGGAATAAAAGAAATAAAGGGATATTTTTCAGGCGCTATGTGAGAGAAAAGGTATGTCTCTGTTAAGCTGCATGCAGATCCTATGGGCTGTCCCCAGGCAGGACAGCAGAATCCGGAAGCTGTACAGGGGAACAGATCCGGCAGGTACAACTGCAGGTTGTATATTTTTGAAAAATAAACTATAATAAACATCTGAACAGACAGTCTGAATGGGCTGAGTAAAATCAATACATGCCGGAAATGACCTGCAGTCGTATAAAAACTGCAGGTATATACCAATAAAGACAGGGAGTTGCAGAAGATGAGAGCAGAGGTTGTGAGCATGGATGCGAAGCATCCGGATAAAGAGGCAATAAAAGAGCAGGACAGATACTGAAAAACGGAGGGCTGGTGGCTTTTCCAACGGAAACAGTATACGGACTGGGAGGAAATGCCCTGGATTCCCGGGCATCCATGAAAATTTATGCTGCAAAGGGACGTCCGTCAGACAATCCTCTGATCATTCACATTGCAGATATGGACAGCCTGAAAGAGATTGTGTCGGAAATTCCGGAAAAGGCACAGCTTCTGGCAGAGAAATTCTGGCCGGGGCCTCTGACCATGATTCTTCCAAAAGCAGAGATTGTTCCCGGGGAGACGACCGGCGGTCTTGACAGCGTTGCAGTCCGGTTTCCCAGTGATCTGATCGCTCAGGAGCTTATCCGGGCGGCGGGAGGCTTTGTTGCGGCTCCGAGCGCAAACACATCGGGCCGTCCAAGTCCTACCAGAGCTGAGCATGTGGAGGAAGATCTGGGAGATGCCATTGATATGATCCTGGATGGAGGACAGGTTGGTATCGGCCTGGAATCTACGATTGTAGATTTTACAGAGGATGTTCCGGTAGTATTGAGACCAGGGTATATTTCTCTGGAAATGCTTCAGGAGATTCTGGGTGAGGTACGAATGGACAGAGGGCTTCTGATTACAGACAGCAGTGTTCATCCAAAAGCTCCGGGAATGAAATACCGTCATTATGCGCCAAAGGCGGATCTTGCTGTTGTGGAAGGAAATACAGAGCAGGTAATCGCCTATATAAACCGTATGACAGAAGAAGCGGTAAGTCAGGGCAGACGTGTGGGGATCATTGCCACAGACGAAACGTCAGCTTTGTACAAAAACGGAGTTGTGCGGAGTATCGGAAGCAGGGAGGATGAGGAGACGATCGCCCATCATCTTTACGAAGTGCTTCGGGATTTTGACGGGGATGGTGTCAGCGCTATTTACTCAGAGGCATTTTATACGCCCAGAATGGGACAGGCTATTATGAACCGGCTTTTAAAAGCTGCAGGACATAAGATTATAAACGTACAGGAGGAACAGGAATGATAGCATTAGGATGTGACCACGGTGGATTTGAACTGAAACAGGAGATTAAAAAGCATCTGGATCAGCAGAATATAGAGTATATTGACTATGGATGCGACAGTCAGGAGGCTGTTGATTATCCGGTTTATGCAAAAAAAGTGGCAAGAGCGATACAGAATGGTGAATGTGAAAAGGGAATCCTGATCTGCGGAACAGGTATTGGAATTTCCATTACAGCAAATAAATTTAAGGGAATCCGCGCAGCACTTTGTACAGACTGCTTCAGCGCAGAGGCAACAAGACTTCACAATGATGCCAATGTTCTGGCAATGGGAGGAAGAGTTGTAGGCGCAGGCCTTGCGCTTAAGATCGTGGATACTTTCTTAAACACACCGTTTTCCAATGACGAAAGACATATTCGCAGAATCAGCCAGATAGAGACAGACTGATATAAAGAAGATAAAGGGGACAGGACGATCTGTAAAGGGTTGGCCTGTTTACCTGAATCACAAAGCCTGTTGATCTCAGACAACAGGCAGTTTATAAGTATTATGGGGAGGGTTTTACAATGGAGAAGAAAAAAGAATGGACTATATTTCCTGGGATGAGTATTTTATGGGGGTGGCAATGCTTTCCGGGATGCGGTCCAAGGATCCTCATTCACAGGTGGGAGCCTGTATTGTAAGTGAGGACAACAAGATTCTTTCCATGGGATACAACGGATTTCCTATGGGATGCTCGGATGATAAGTTTCCGTGGGCAAGAGAAGGCGATGCCCTGGACACAAAGTATCTTTATGTGACTCACAGTGAGCTGAACGCAATCCTGAATTACAGAGGCGGAAGCCTGGAGGGCGCGAAGCTTTACGTTTCACTTTTTCCCTGTAATGAGTGCGCCAAGGCCATTATTCAGTCCGGGATCAAAACCATTGTATATGACTGTGACAAATATGAAAATACTCCGTCCGTGATCGCGTCCAAGCGTATGCTGGATGCAGCCGGCGTCAGATACTATAAATACAACCGTACCGGAAGAGAGATCAGGATTACTGTCTGAAAAGGTAAAAATGCTGTCTGCCCAGAAAATTCTGTCAGATTTTTACGGGGCAGCCATAAAAGTGCGGGATTTGTTCCGGGTTTTCCGTTCAGGAGGCTTGACACAGGAGATTTTTTCGCATACAATGAGTAAAAGTTCGTGGAAACACAACTGAAAACAGAAAACGGCGAAGAAGAGAATAGTACACGCAGAGCAATCTCAGAGAGAAATCCCGAAGCCTGTTCAGCTGTCAGGCGGTGGTGTGAGGATTTTGTGCGCGAACCGTGGAACCGGCCTCAGAGCTCCGTGCAATTGAAGTACGGCGTATTTCTGCGTTAAAGAAACAGGAGAGAGCAGTATAAATACAGACTGTCCGTGAGGCAGCTGTTTATGGAGGTACTGCTAATCAGGGTGGTACCGCCGAAGTCCTTCGGTCCCTTTGCAGGGATTGGAAGGGCTTTTTTATTTACCGGGAAAGTAGTGCATTCTGTCCTTCCCAGTCCCGGAAACAGGAAATAACAGTATTGAAAAAAGGAGAATGATCATGGCAAAAGAGAAAAAATTAGTAGAAGCCATCACTTCCATGGAGGAAGATTTTGCGCAGTGGTATACTGACGTAGTAAAAAAGGCAGAGCTTTGCGATTACACAAGCGTAAAGGGCTGCATGGTGATCAAGCCGGCCGGCTATGCCATCTGGGAAAACATCCAGAATGAGCTGGACAGAAGATTCAAAGAAACAGGCGTTCAGAATGTTTACATGCCTATGTTTATTCCGGAGTCTCTTCTTCAGAAAGAAAAGGATCACGTAGAGGGCTTTGCGCCGGAGGTTGCATGGGTAACTCACGGCGGCCTGGATCCTCTTCAGGAGCGTCTCTGTGTGCGTCCGACTTCTGAGACTCTGTTCTGCGATTTTTATCAGAAGGAGATCCAGTCCCACAGAGATCTTCCAAAGGTTTACAATCAGTGGTGTTCTGTAGTCCGCTGGGAAAAAACCGACCCGTCCGTTCCTGCGTTCCAGAGAATTTCTGTGGCAGGAGGGCCATACTGCTCATGCAACAGCTGAAGAGGCGGAAGAGAGAACCATTCAGATGCTGAATGTATATGCAGACTTCTGTGAGGAAGTTCTTGCAATCCCGGTTGTAAAAGGCCAGAAAACAGACAAAGAAAAATTTGCAGGCGCAGAGGCGACTTATACAATCGAGTCTCTGATGCACGATGGAAAGGCTCTGCAGTCCGGAACCAGCCATAACTTCGGCGACGGCTTTGCAAAAGCCTTCGGTATTCAGTATACAGACAAAGAAAACAAGCTTCAGTATGTTCATCAGACATCCTGGGGAATGACAACCCGTATGATCGGAGCCATCATTATGGTTCACGGTGACAACAGCGGTCTTGTGCTTCCTCCGAGAATCGCGCCGGTACAGGCTGTGATCATTCCGATCCAGCAGCGCAAAGAGGGCGTTCTGGAAAAAGCAGATGAGCTGTTTGAGACTCTGAAAGCTGCAGGAATCCGCGTGAAGGTGGACGATACAGACAGAAGTCCGGGATATAAATTCTCCGAGCAGGAAATGCGCGGTATTCCGGTTCGTATTGAGTGCGGTCCCAAGGATATCGAAAACGGACAGGCTGTGATCTGCCGCCGTGATACACGGGAAAAATATGTGGTAACTTTTGAGGAGCTGGCAGGAAAGGTTCAGGAAGTTCTTGACACCATGCAGAAGGATATGCTGGAAAGAGCCCGTGCTCACCGGGAAGCTCATACCTATGTTGCAACGGACTATGAAGAGTTTAAAGAGACTATCAACACGAAACCGGGCTTTGTAAAAGCAATGTGGTGCGGCGATCAGGCCTGCGAGGACAAGATCAAGGAAGACGTACAGGCAACTTCCAGATGTATGCCGTTTGAACAGGAACATTTAAGCGATGTCTGCGTATGCTGCGGAAAACCTGCGAAAAAAATGGTTTACTGGGGAAGAGCATACTAAGATGAAGCTGAATATACCTTCCGGTGCGGAAATTATTCTGAATACGCTGGAACAGCACGGATATGAGGCCTATGTAGTGGGCGGCTGTGTCCGGGATTCCATTCTGGGACGCTGTCCCGATGACTGGGACATTACCACATCTGCATCTCCGGAGCAGGTAAAAGCGCTTTTCAGAAGAACTGTAGATACCGGACTTCAGCATGGAACAGTAACCGTTCTCATAGAAAAAGAAGGCTTTGAGGTAACTACTTACCGGGTGGACGGCGACTATGAGGATGGCCGTCATCCCAAAGAAGTAAGGTTTACCTCAAATCTTAAAGAGGATCTGAAACGGAGAGATTTTACCATTAATGCCATGGCATATCATCCTGAGAGGGGACTTGTAGATCTTTTTGGCGGAGTGAATGACATGGAAAAAAAGGTGATCCGCTGCGTGGGTGATCCCATGGAGCGGTTTCAGGAGGATGCGCTGAGGATTCTGAGAGCTGTCCGCTTTTCCGCCCAGCTGGGCTTTACCATAGAAGCGAGAACAAAGGAAGCCATAGGAGCTCTGGCTCCCAATCTTAAACTGGTCAGCGCCGAGAGGATTCAGGTGGAGCTTGTAAAGCTTCTTGTTTCCCCCAATCCGGACTACCTCCGTGCTGCATATGAAACAGGGGTGACAGCAGAGTTTTTGCCGGAGTTTGATGTGTGCATGAAAACTGATCAGAATACTCCCCATCACTGTTATACAGTAGGCGAACATATTCTGAAAAGTCTTTTGCACGTCAGAGCGGACAAGGTTCTTCGCCTGACCATGCTTCTTCATGACATTGGTAAGCCGGTGGTAAAAACAACGGACGAAAATGGCCGCGATCATTTTAAAATGCACGGACCGGAAAGTGAGCAGATGGCAAAAGCCATTCTGCGCCGGCTGAAATTTGATAATGACACCATTCATAAGGTTTGTCGGCTTGTAAAGTGGCATGACGCCAGACCGGCAGCCCAGATGCCAAATGTACGCCGCTCTGTCAACAAAATCGGGGAAGATATTTTTCCACTTTATCTGGAGGTTCAGAGAGCAGATATGCTGGCGCAAAGCACTTATCAGCGCCGGGAAAAGGAAGAGCGGCTGGAAGGTGTGAAATCCTGTTATGAGCAGATCGTGGAGAAAAAACAGTGTGTTTCCCTGAAAAGTCTGGCAGTTACAGGCAGAGATCTTATTCAGGCCGGTTATAAGCCGGGCCCTTATCTGGGAGAAATTCTGGATCAGCTTCTGGAGCATGTTCTGGAGTATCCGGAAGACAATCAGAAGGAAACGCTGATGCAGCTGGTGAAAGAATACCAGGATTAAAATTTCAGAAAGCATGAAACGTATAGGAGAGGTCCCTTCACAGAAATTTTCTGTGAGGGATTTTTTCTGCAAACAGGATCAGAAATCAAAGAACATGACAAAACACCTGGCGGGACAGTACCGTGTGAACAGCTACGCATAATTTCCGCTCCTCTGTACATAAGTATAGAAAGTACAAAAAATGAGGGGGAAGCAGATTTGTATGATTATGGATTCAGCGTTCTGGAACAGTACGAGCTGACTGTAAAAAGTACAGCCCGTACCAGAGGAGGACTTCTCTGTCAGACTGACAGAGGTCCGGCAGTATTACGTGAACAGAGAGGCTCGGGAAAAAAACTTCAGAAGCAGCAGGAGCTTCTTTTAAAGCTGGAGGAAAATGGTTGTCTGGTAGATACCTTTCTGGAAAATAAAGAAGGAGAGCTTATTTCAACTGACCGGGATGGAATTTCCTATACTCTTCAGCGCTGGTATGAAGGGCGGGAATGTGATACAAGATCCAGAGAACAGATTCTGCAGGCAGTGGGGATGCTTGCCGGGATCCATAAAGAAATGAAACTTCCGACAGACCTTTCTTATATGGAAGAAAATCTGAATGACGAGTATCAGCGCCATAATCAGGAACTGAGGAAAATTCGCAGATTTATCAGTAAAAAAAGGTCCTGCGTGTGCTTTTGAAAAGGAATATTTAAAATCTGTGGAATGGTTTCTGGCGAGAGGAGAGCTGGCTGTAAATATGCTCAGGGCGTCTTCCTATGCAGACCTTCGGGAAAAGGCAAAAGAAGAAGGCACAGTCTGCCACGGGGAATACAATCAGCATAACGTTCTGATACTGAAAACAAAGACGGCAGTAACAGGGTTCTCACACTGGTGTTTTGGAATCCAGATCGGAGATCTTTACCACTTTATGAGAAAAATACTGGAAAAATCAGGCTGGAATATAAATTTAGCAGAAGAAATGCTAAAAACATACCACAGAATCCGCCCGATTTCCGCAGAAGAGTGGGAAAACCTGAAGATCCGGTTTACTTATCCGGAAAAATTCTGGAAATTGTCCAACTACTATTATACCCACAACAAAGCCTGGATTTCTGAAAAAAATACGGAAAAGCTTCAGGCGCTGATCAGACAGAAAGAAAAATGGGAAGCTTTCGGAGAACAATGTTTTAAAGAATATAATTTTTAAAATACAGACAGAAGGAACTTTATATACTGTTTACACAGCATGTTTCCGGGGAATTTTAGATTTGGGGATCACCGGAGCCTGAAATTTTATGAAGGAGAAACTGTTCAGACTTCCCTTTTTCAGAAAACAGGTGTATAATTAGAAATCATAAACTTCGCAGAGCGCAGTTTAAAAAAGATATAGGGAGGTACAGCGGTATGGATTACAGAGAAGTATATGAGCAGTGGCTTGCGAACCCATACTTCGATGATGCAACAAAAGAGGAACTGAAGAACATCGCAGAAGAAGAGAATGAAATCAAAGAACGTTTTTATATGGATCTGGAATTTGGTACGGCGGGCCTGCGCGGAATCATCGGTGCAGGTACAAACCGTATGAATATTTATGTAGTAAGAAGAGCAACCCAGGGGCTTGCAAATTATATTGCAAAAGTGGGCAAACAGTCCCAGGGTGTTGCAATTGCCTATGATTCCCGCCATATGTCACCGGAGTTTGCCCAGGAAGCAGCTCTCTGTCTTGCTGCAAACGGAATTAAGGCATATATTTTTGAGTCTTTAAGACCTACACCGGAGCTCTCTTTTGCAGTCCGTCACCTTGGCTGTGTTGCGGGAATTAATATCACTGCCAGCCATAACCCGCCGGAATACAATGGATACAAGGTATACTGGGAGGACGGCGCTCAGATCACTCCGCCTCATGATACCGGAATCATGGGAGAGGTAAAGGCAATCTCCGACTGGAATACTGTAAAAACCATGGACAAGGCCCAGGCAGAAAAAGCAGGCCTTTATGAAGTGATCGGCCAGAAGATTGACGATGCCTATATGGAAGAGCTGAAAAAACAGGTGATCCATCAGGATGCCATTGAGGCAGAGGGCAAAAACCTGAAGATCGTTTATACACCTCTTCACGGAACCGGAAATATTCCTGCAAGAAGGATCCTGAAGGAGCTGGGCTTTGAAAACGTATATGTTGTTAAGGAGCAGGAGCTTCCGGACGGCGCGTTCCCTACAGTAAGCTATCCGAATCCTGAAGCAGCCGAAGCCTTTGAACTTGGCCTGAAGCTTGCAAAAGAAGTGGATGCGGATCTTGTTCTTGCCACGGATCCGGATGCAGACCGTCTGGGTGTGCGCGTAAAAGATAAAAACGGCGAATACCATGACCTGACAGGAAATATGTCTGGCTGTCTTCTTGCAAACTATGAGATCGGACAGCGCAGAGCAGTAAACGGAAGTCTTCCGGAGGACGGCGCTCTGATCAAGACAATTGTTACCAGCAATCTGGCAGATGCCATTGCAAAAGGCTATGGCGTTGATCTCATTGAGGTTCTGACAGGATTTAAGTTTATCGGTCAGCAGATTCTGGGCTTTGAGAACAGCGGAAAGGGAACTTATCTTTTCGGCTTTGAAGAGAGCTATGGCTGCCTGATCGGTACATACGCAAGAGATAAGGATGCGATTGTGGCTACAATGGCGCTGTGCGAGGCTGCCGCTTACTATAAGACTCAGGGAAAAACTCTCTGGGATGCAATGATCGAGATGTATGACCAGTACGGATATTATAAGGATGATATCAAATCCATTACTCTGAAAGGAATTGAGGGACTTCAGAAGATCCAGGAGATCATGGATACTCTTCGTAAGAATCCTCCGGCAGAATTTGCAGGACATAAGGTAGTTTCTGCAAGAGATTATAAAAAGGATACCATTACAGATCTGGCAACCGGAGAAGTGAAGCCTACCGGACTTCCGAATTCCAATGTTCTGTACTATGACCTGACAGATGATGCATGGGTATGTGTCCGTCGTCCGGTACAGAACCAAAGTAAACTCTACTATGGAGTAAAACGGTAACTCCCTTGAGGATGCAGATGAAAAGTCTGCAGTCATGGGCAAGGCTGTTCTTGATATGGTCAATACAATGATGTAATGCGGTGAGAAGATGCAGAATTTTGATGAATTTATGGAAGTGGTGCGAAAAATCCGCTAAAAGCTGTCCCTGGGATAAGGTGCAGACTCATGAAAGTTTGAAACCTTATCTGATCAGTGAGACAAATGAGCTTCTGGAGGGAATTGATCGTCTGAAAACACACAATGACAGTGAAAATCTCTGTGAGGAGCTGGGAGACGTGCTGTTTCAGGTTGCGCTCCACAGTGTGATCGCCCAGGAAGAGGGGCTGTTTACTATTGAGGATGTGATCGATGGTATTTCTTCAAAAATGCAGTTTCGTCATCCGAAAATCTTTGTTCCGGAGGATGAGACAATGACCTCTCTTTCCTGGGATCAGCTGAAAGAAATCGAAAAGAGCAGGAAGACGAAAAAGCTCTGAAAAGTATTTCAGAAGCATTAGCCGGAAGCGTTGCTTTTTACTCCGTTCACAGTAACCTGAAAGCCCCGGTTTACGGGGATTTGCCACAAAAAACCTTGACAATCTACAGGAAAAGGTATATAAATAGTAAATAGCGTGTGATCGACAGGAAGCATAACGCGATAATAAAGAAAGAGAGCATTTATAGGAGGAAACACCATGAATAAAACAGAATTAGTAGCAGCAATGGCGAAAGAGACAAATCTTTCCAGGAAAGATGTAGAAGCAGTCCTGAAATCTTTCACCGATGTTGTAGCATCCGAGCTCAAAAAAGGCGGAAAAATTCAGCTTGTAGGATTTGGTACCTTTGAGGTAAGCGAGAGAGCTGCAAGAGAAGGAAGAAATCCTCATACTGGTGAAACCATGAAAATCGAAGCTTCCAAAGCACCGAAATTCAAAGCTGGTAAGGCTTTAAAGGATCTTGTAAACGATAAATAATAAAGTTCAGCAGAGGGGGAACAGCGTGTTCCCCCTTTTTCTATAGATTACAGAAAAAAAGAACAGGAGATTTTGTATGCGTCTTGATAAATATCTGAAGGTTTCCCGTCTTATTAAAAGAAGAACAGTGGCAAACGAAGCCTGTGATGCGGGAAGAGTTTTGCTTAATGATAAACCTGCCAGAGCTTCTGCGGCAGTAAAGGCCGGAGACATTGTGGAGATCCAGTTTGGCGGAAAAAGCGTTAAGGTGGAAGTTCTTGATGTAAAAGAGACAGTCCGCAAGGAAGATGCGGAAAGTATGTTCCGCTATCTGTAGTTTTTACGTCTATTTATAATGGGTGTTTCATACATTGTTTATGGAAAGAAACAATGGGAGGCTGACCCTTGGAAGAGAAAAAAACAATGTGCGCCCACAGACTGTCCCTTGATAACCGACAGGAGGGCACGGTTACAGGCGTTCGGGACATTCATTCCTTTAATGAAAGCGAGATTTTGCTGGAAACAGAGGCCGGAAGACTTTCTGTAAAAGGAGAACTGCTCCATGTGCGGAGACTGAATCTGGAAAAGGGAGAGGCCGATATTGAAGGAAAAATAAACAGCTTAACCTATCTTTCAAAAAAGACAGAAAACAAAGAAGAATTTCTGCTGAAGCGGATGTTCCGGTAAAATATGAGCGGTTATATGGAGTATGAGGCAGTACTGTTTCTTCTGTCTGTGGTGATGGGGGCGGCTCTGTTTCTCTTTTATAAGATTCTGACTGCCCTGAGAAAAGTGATTTCCCATCCGTCCTGGGCAGTGGATGCGGAAGACCTTTTTTACTGGACTGCAGCAGGGATTTTTATGTTTTCTGTGATATACAGGTTCAATCAGGGAACCCTCAGATGTTTCCTTTTTGCAGGAAGTATTCTGGGAGCTGTTCTGTGCCGGGGGACGGTGGCAGATCTGTTTGAGCGGATTCTTGTGTTTCTGTGCGGGATTCCGGTGAATTTTGTAAAAATTTCAACAAAGAGGTTGCTATTTCTCTTTAAAAGATGTAGTATTTTATTGTATAAGTATCAAACTATGCAAAAAAGAAAAGGTTTTAAAACAAAGAGGATCAGTCAGGTTGAAAAAGTCAAAAAGAAAGAAAAGCAAAAAAAGAATAACGAATAACTATCTGGGAATGGCTGTTATTTCAGTTGTTGTTCTTCTGCTTCTTGGCGGCCTGGCAATGAAAAGTCACAGCCTCAGAAACAGGATTGCCTATTATGACGCCCAGGCAGCAGAGCTGAAACAGCAGATTTCTGATGAAAAAGAGCGGACAAAGGAAATTGACAAGCGCACAGAGTATATGCAGACAGATGAGTATGCGGCAGAGGTTGCCAGAGACAGACTGGGGCTTGTAAAAGATAATGAGATAGTGTTTGAAGAAGAAAAATAACACGGATTTTGGCGAAAAGTTTTTAATTGCTTTCGCCTGTGTTTGACAGATATTTTGGAACCTGTCCTTTATAATGGCACTTGATGAAGTGTGTAAAGGGGAGGGGAAATATGCAGGAATGGATTATTGCCATGCTCGTGATCAGCCTACTGCTGATTTTCCGGGACATGGCAAAAACTATTTTGACGGGGCAAATGTCGAAAAAGGAGGAACCCTTTGCTCCCGGAGAAAGCCATCCTCAGAAGGAGAAGGTGGAGCGGTATGCGGCTTCTTTCCAGAAGCTGGCAGATACCTTTTACGGGATGCCCTACCGGAAAGAATATTTAAGCTCCGGTCAGATTGACGCGATATTGAAGGATACCAATGAGGAAATGTGCAGCAGATGCTATCACAGAGAAATATGCTGGGGAGAAAATTCCGGTTTTCTGAAGCAGGGCGGAGAGGCAATGATCCGCGCCATGGAAGAGGGGGATGAGGAGGCTGTAGAAATGATCCGTCAGGAGTGGGCGGAGATCTGCGGCAAATCCATACAGTATCTGGAAACAGTCAGAGAGCGTTTTCAGAAGGAAAAACAGAATCTGGTATGGAGCAACCGCATGATCGAAAGCAGGCTGGCAGTGGCACAGCAGCTGACAGAGATATCCCGGATCATGGGAATGGTGGCAGAAGATATTTATGATATTTCTCCGGCAGACCCGAAGTTTCAGGAGAGTATTCGCCGGATTCTGAAAAAACGTCATATTGTGCTGAAAAATGCCTGGGTTATGGATAAGGTAGAGGGGCGCAGGCAGATGTTCCTTACTATGAAAGCCAGAAGCGGCCAGTGTGTATCTGTGACAGAGGTTTCTCAGCTCCTTTCAGGTCTGTGCGAGTGCGCTATGACCTCTGCCGCTGACAGCAGAGGCATTGTAAACGGCGAATACCATACGGTACATTTTGTGGAAGACGTCAGCTATCAGGTTATGTACGGAGTGGCCAAGCTTACAAGAGAGGAAGAAAAGATTTCAGGAGATAATTACATCTGCAGACAGGAAGAAGGCGGAAAGTTTGTTATGTGTCTTTCTGACGGAATGGGTTCCGGCATGGATGCCTGCAGAGAGAGCGAGATCGTGGTGGAGCTTCTGGAGCAGTTTCTGGAATCCGGATTTACCCAGGAGACAGCAGCCAGAATGGTAAATTCTGCTCTGGTGCTGAAAGGACGGGAGGGAATGTTCTCCACAGTGGATATCTGCGCTCTGGATCTTTATACAGGAATCTGCAGCTTCCTGAAGGCCGGGGCTGCATCCACCTTTATTAAACGTGACCACTGGGTTGAGGCAATTTCTTCGGAAAGTCTTGCAGCAGGACTGGTTCAGCAGATTGACTTTGATACTGCTTCCCGGAAACTGTATCATGGGGATTATCTGATCATGATGACTGACGGGGTTCTGGATGCCCTTCCTATGGAACGCGAAGAAGAAACCATGAAGGAGATCATTATGGACGTTCAGGAGGAAAATCCCAGAGAGGTCAGCAGAGGAATTCTGGAACGGGTGCTGGGATACAGCGATTACCGAGCCAGAGACGATATGACTGTGCTTGTGGCCAGCGTGCTGCGCAAGTAGAAACAAAAGAGGAGAAAAGCAGACATGCAGGAGCAGATTTATGCAAAGGTCCGCGCTTTTGCAGAAAAAAACAGGATGTTCGACCAGTGCGGCGCAGTGGCTGCCGGAGTATCCGGCGGAGGAGATTCCGTGACCATGCTGGATATTCTGAACAGGCTGAAAGAAGAATACGGATTTCAGATCACAGCCGTTCACGTAAATCACGGGATCCGGGGCGCAGAGGCGCAAAGAGATCAGGAGGCGGCAGAGAAACTGTGCAGAAAAATGGGAATTCCCTGCAGAGTATACTGTTTTGATGTCCCAAAGCTTGCCGCACAGTGGAAAACCGGGCTGGAGGAAGCAGGAAGAACAGTCCGGAGGCAGGCTTTTGAAGAAGCGCTTGCCGGAGTACCGGTTTCAGAGGAAAAAAACGAAGCTCATCGCTCTTGCGCACAACAAAAACGATCTGGCAGAGACTATGCTTCATCATCTCTGCAGAGGAACCGGTCTCAGGGGACTTTCTTCCATGAAAGCGGCAGAGGATGGGATCATTCGTCCGGTTCTCTGCCTGGAACGGAAGGAAATTAATGAATATCTCAGAGAAAGAAATCTGCCCTATGTAACAGACAGCACAAATCTTCAGGACGAATATACCAGAAACAGGATCCGGCACCATGTACTTCCTGTTCTGGAAAGTGAAATCAATGAAAAGACAGTGGCTCATATGGCAGAGACATCTGAGCTGATTGGACAGGCGGAGGCTTACTTTCAGGAAAAAGGCGCTTCACTGGCAGAAAAATGCCGAACCGAAAAGGGGGAGATATTTTTGGGGGAAAGTTTCCTGAAATATCCTGAAATTATCCGGAAGTATGCGGTGAGAAATGCTGTTGAAAAGCTTGCAGGCAAAAGAAAGGATATTTCTCTGATACATGTGCGTGCAGTGCTGGAGCTTTTTGAACTTCGTACCGGAGCGTCAGTAAAGCTTCCATATAATCTGGAGGCAGCGAAAACATATGAAGGAATTATCATAAGGAAGAAAAATCCTGAGAATCCGGACAGGGAATCCCGGGAATATCAGCTTCCTTTAAACGGAAGCCTTGCCTGTAGTCTGGGAAATTTTGAAACAAAAATCTTTTCCTGGTCAGACCAGAAGATTTGTGAAAAAAAGTATACGAAATGGCTGGATTATGATAGAATAAAATACGATATATCTGTCCGTACCAGAAAAACAGGAGATTACCTTACTGTAAACAGTCAGGGGCATCGCAAAAAACTGACGCGGTGTATGATCGATGAAAAAATCCCCCGTGAACAGAGGGATAAGATTCCTCTGATCACAGAAGGCAGCCAGGTTCTCTGGATCGTGGGCGGAAGAATGAATGAAAGGTATAAGATCACATCAGAGACAAAGAATGTGCTGGAAATCAAATACCAAGGAGGAAAATATCATGAGTGAAAAAATCAGAGTATTACTCAGCGAGGAAGAAGTGGAGGCAAGAATCAGACAGATTGCCGCAAAGATCAGCAAAGATTACGCAGGAAAAGAGCTTCACCTGATCTGTGTTTTAAAGGGCGGAGTATTTTTTACCTGTGAACTTGCAAAAAGGATTACTGTTCCGGTATCTCTTGATTTTATGTCTGTGTCCAGCTATGGAGATGACACAAAATCAAGCGGTGTGGTAAGGATCGTTAAGGATCTGGATCAGCCTCTGATCGGCAAAGACGTGCTGATCGTAGAGGATATCATTGACTCAGGAAGAACTCTGAGCTATCTGATCGAAATCCTCAAAGGACGTAATCCAAACAGTGTCCGCCTCTGTACACTGCTGGACAAACCGGAGAGAAGAGTAAAGGATGTAAAAGTAGATTACTGCTGTTTCGATATCCCGGATGAATTTGTTGTGGGATATGGTCTGGACTATGCCCAGAAATATCGTAATCTCCCGTTTATCGGCGTGGTAGAACTGGACACAGAAGAATGAAAGGAGATTCAGTTAAGTGAATAAACAGCCAAGCAGAATTGGCCTGTATCTGATTTTGATCGCATTGCTGGTGGGAGGATATTTTTATCTGAACAGCCAGGTGTCAGGTCAGAATGACTATACCATAGAAGCATTGGAGCAGGCAGCAGAAGAAGGAAGAGTAAATGATGCGGTGATTTATCAGAACAGGGAAGTTCCTACCGGTTCTGTGGCTGCAGATATTGAAAATGAAGGACAGAAGCGCGTCTATGTAACAGATGTCAAGGATGCACAGGAAATGCTGGAGGCAAACAATATTGCCCCACTGGTCAAAGATGTTCCTCAGCAGAATGTGTTCCTTACCACACTTCTTCCTCTGCTTCTTACAGGAGGTCTGATTCTGTTCCTGTTCCTGATGATGAACAGACAGATGTCAGGAGGCGGAGGAAATGCCAAAATGATGAACTTTGGCAAAAGTCGCGCAAGGATGATGCTTCCGGACGACAAAAAAGTAACATTTCAGAATGTAGCCGGACTTCAGGAAGAAAAAGAAGATCTGGTTGAGGTTGTGGATTTTCTGAAAGCGCCTCAGAAATATACAAACGTAGGCGCAAGGATTCCCAAGGGTGTTATTCTTGTAGGACCTCCGGGAACCGGAAAAACTCTTCTGGCAAAAGCTGTTGCCGGAGAAGCGGGAGTGCCCTTTTTCTCTATTTCCGGATCAGATTTTGTGGAGATGTTTGTAGGTGTGGGTGCTTCCCGTGTGCGGGATCTGTTTGAAGAAGGAAAACGCCATGCGCCCTGTATTATCTTTATTGACGAGATTGATGCTGTTGCAAGACAGCGTGGAACCGGTATGGGCGGTGGTCATGATGAGCGCGAGCAGACCCTGAACCAGCTTCTTGTGGAAATGGACGGATTTGGCGTCAACGAAGGAATTATTGTAATGGCTGCCACAAACCGTGTGGACATTCTGGATCCGGCCATTCTCCGCCCGGGACGTTTTGACCGCAAGGTTGCAGTTGGACGTCCGGATGTGAAGGGACGTGAGGAGATCCTTCGGGTTCATGCAAAGGATAAGCCTCTTGGCGAGGATGTGGATCTGGCGCAGATTGCTCAGACAACAGCAGGATTTACAGGAGCAGATCTGGAAAACCTTCTGAATGAGGCGGCGATCATGGCTGCCAGAGACAGCCGCAGCTATATTATGCAGCAGGACATCAAGCATGCCTTTATTAAAGTTGGCATCGGAGCAGAGAAGAGAAGCAAGGTTATTTCCGAAAAAGAGAAAAAGATCACTGCTTATCATGAGGCAGGCCATGCGATCCTGTTCCATGTGCTCCCTGATATGGATCCGGTATATACGATTTCCATTATTCCCACAGGAGTAGGCGCAGCAGGTTATACCATGCCTCTTCCGGAAAATGACGAGATGTTTAATACAAAAGGAAAAATGCTTCAGGATATCACTACTCTCCTTGGAGGCCGTGTGGCAGAAGAGATTATTTTCGGAGATATCACCACAGGAGCATCCAATGATATTAAGCGGGCAACTGCAACAGCCCGGGCAATGGTCATGCAGTATGGTATGTCCGAAAAAATGGGACTGATCGCTTATGGTGATGAAGGTGATGAAGTATTTATCGGAAGAGATCTTGCTCATACGAGAAGCTACAGTGAAGAGGTTGCAAAAGATATTGATCAGGAGATCCATGGGATCATTGACGGATGTCATAAGAAAGCCAGAGAGATTATTCTTGAGCATGAAGATGTGCTCCATAAATGCGCAGCTCTTCTGTTAGAGAAGGAAAAGGTGCAGAGAGACGAGTTTGAGGCACTTTTTACAGCATAAAATCATAGCGGCAAAAATACGCATGTACAATATATCCAAAAACAAATATGCATTTTTGTGAACTTTGTGCACACTTATTTGTTGACCCATGGTATTATATATATCGTAAAAACCCCCCAATACATTATATAGTTTTTGCTACACCCCATAAGAAGAAATACCTTCTCCAAAAAAGCCAGCTTATCCCGCTGGCGTTTTTTACTGTCTGTAAATATATAAAAACTGTCTTGACAGGCGGGTACAGGTATGTTACGATATCAATACTTTCACATGGTAGAGTGACTACGTGATAACATAGAAGAGTGAAGCGAGAGGAGACAGACAGTATGAAGAAAAAAACAGTTGTGGTAATGATGGCGGCCCTGATGGCAGCAGGTATGATGTCTGCGGTAAACGTTCAGGCTGGAATTGAGGATAAAACACTGATCGTAGGCTTTGATGCGGAATATCCTCCTTATGGATATATGGATGAAAACGGAGAGTATACAGGCTTTGATCTGGAGCTTGCCCAGGCAGTGTGTGAGCTGGAAGGATGGGAACTTGAGAAGAAACCTCTGAACTGGGATTCTAAGGACATGGAGCTGAACTCCGGATCCATTGACTGTATCTGGAATGGTTTTACCATGAACGGAAGAGAAGACGAGTATACCTTTTCTGTTCCCTATGTGGATAACAGCCAGGTGATCGTTGTGGCAGAGGATTCCGGCATTGAGAAGCTTTCTGACCTTGCAGGCAAAACCGTAGGAGTTCAGGCGGCATCTGCAGCGCTGGACGTACTGAAAAGCGAGGAAGAAGGCGGTCAGAAGGAGCTGTCAGATACCTTTGCGGCTCTGAATGAATTTGCGGATTACAACACTGCGTTTACAGAGCTTCAGGCAGGAGCGCTTGATGCGCTGGCTATTGACATTGGCGTTGCTAAATATCAGATCAATTCCAGAGGGGAGGGCTTTATGATCCTGGACGAAAGTCTGAATACAGAGCAGTATGCAATTGGCTTCAAAAAAAGGAAACGATGAACTCTGCGAAATCGTAAATGCAGATCTCCAGAAGCTTGCTGAAGACGGAACCGTGCAGGAGCTGGCCGAGAAATATGAAATTGCGGATATGGTAAGTCTGAAAGCTTCCGGAGAGGAAAGCGAGGAGGCTGCAGAAAAAGAAACAGAAGAAACTGATTCTGAAGAAGCGGCAGAATAAAAGCTGCCGGAAACAGTAACGGATAAAATCAGAACCGGGCAGAAGTCAGAACCCGGAATAAAAGACAAAAAAGCTGCTGTGCTGAAAATAAAAATGTACAGCAGCTTTATTACGGCAGGAAAAGCTTTTCTGCCTGATAACGGAGGAAAAAATATGAGTTTTCAGGTAATGCTCCAACAGCTTTCCAGAGGCTTCGGGTCAACGCTTATGATATTCTGTCTGACCCTTCTGTTTTCCCTGCCTCTGGGACTGGTGATATATTTTGGAAGGGTTTCCAGGTTCAAACCCCTCAGTCTGGTGGTAAAATGTTATATTTCTGTTATGAGAGGAACGCCGCTTATGCTGCAGCTTCTTCTGTGGTATTTCGGACCCTTTTATCTCTGGGGAATGAATATTGGAAATTATAAATTCACAGCGATTATCTTGGGCTGTTCTTTGAACTATGCAGCTTATTTTGCTGAGATCTACCGATCCGGAATAGAGTCCATTCCGGCAGGACAGTATGAGGCTGCGCAGCTTCTGGGCTACAACAGACAGCAGACATTTATGAAGATCATTCTGCCACAGATGATAAAAAACGTACTTCCTTCTGTAACGAATGAGGTGATCACACTGGTAAAAGATACTTCCCTTGTCTATTCGGTATCTTATATTGAGATGTTTGCTTTGGCAAAACAGATCGCAGCTGCGGAGACAACCGTTATGCCGTTCTTTATTGCAGGCGTGTTCTACTACATATTTAATTTTGTAGTTGCCTGGGTTATGGAATGGTTTGAGAAAAAACTGAATTACTATCATTAGGAGGAGACGGAAATGAATCTTCTGGAAATGAAAAATATAAAAAAGAATTTAACGGACAAAGTGTTCTGAAAGATATTTCCCTTCAGGTAAAAGAAGGAGAGATTGTTTCCATTATCGGTCCTTCCGGTTCCGGGAAATCAACTCTTTTAAGGTGTGCTACCATGCTGACAGACATTGACAGCGGAGAAATTTCCTATATGGGAAAAAGATCCGTGTGGATGGAAAACGGAAAGACAGTGGTTCCTTCCGGAAAACAGTTAAAAGAAATACGTTCCTGTTTTGGGCTGGTGTTTCAGAATTTTAATCTGTTTCCCCACTATTCTGTAATAAAAAACTATCACAGATGCGCCAATCCATGTTCAGAAAAGAAAAAAACGAGGAAGTTTACAGGGAAGCCAGGGAGCTTCTTGCAAAGATGGGACTTTCTGACAAAGAAAACGCCTATCCCTGTCAGCTTTCCGGAGGTCAGTGCCAGCGTGTGGCTATTGCCCGGGCTCTTGCGCTGAACCCTAAAATTCTGTTTTTGACGACCAACCTCAGCTCTTGATCCTGAGCTTACCGGAGAAGTGCTTCGGGTGATCCGTTCACTTGCAGATCTTCATATCACCATGGTGATCGTTACCCATGAAATGAATTTTGCAAAGGATATTTCAGACAGGGTGATCTTTATGGATCAGGGAGTAATTGCTGTAGAAGGAACTCCTCAGCAGGTATTTTCCTCTGAGAATGCCCGTATGCGCGAATTTCTGGGCAAATTCCACCAGGGAGCCTGAGAAAAGAGGTTGCGTTTTAAATGTGGGATGTTATATAATTTTCCTCGTATGATATGACTGTCAGGAAAAGGCAGAAACAGAGACTGTGGTTCTGTCTGGCACCGGCAGATCACGGCAGGAATTTTTCAAATGATAGGAGAAACGGAATGAGTACAGACAGATATGTAAGTCCGCTTTCAGAGCGCTATGCAAGCAAAGAAATGCAGTATATTTTCTCACCGGATATGAAATTCCGCACATGGAGAAGATTATGGATCGCCCTTGCAGAGACAGAAAAAGAACTTGGCCTGAATATTACGCAGGAGCAGATCGATGAGCTGAAGGCTCACGCAGACGATATTAACTATGATGTGGCAAAAGAAAGAGAACGTCAGGTCCGCCATGACGTTATGTCCCATGTTTATGCATATGGTGTACAGTGCCCGAAAGCAAAGGGAATCATTCATCTGGGCGCTACTTCCTGTTACGTAGGTGACAATACAGACATTATCGTTATGGCAGAGGCTCTGAAGCTGGTTCGCAAGAAACTGGTCAATGTGATCGCAGAGCTGTCCAAATTTGCAGATAAATATAAAGATCAGCCAACTCTGGCGTTTACGCATTTTCAGCCGGCACAGCCCACAACAGTAGGAAAACGTGCTACTCTGTGGACGCAGGAATTTCTGATGGACCTGGAAGATCTTGAGTATGTTTTAAGCACATTGAAGCTTCTGGGCTCAAAGGGAACAACTGGAACTCAGGCAAGTTTCCTTGAGCTGTTTGACGGGGATCAGGAGACAATTGATAAGATCGATCCGATGATCGCAGAAAAAATGGGATTTGAGAACTGCTATCCGGTATCCGGACAGACTTATTCCCGTAAGGTGGACACAAGAGTTCTCAATATTCTTGCAGGCATTGCTGCAAGCGCTCATAAGATGTCCAATGATATCAGACTCCTTCAGCATCTGAAGGAAGTTGAGGAACCTTTTGAGAAATCTCAGATCGGTTCTTCTGCCATGGCATATAAGAGAAATCCTATGAGAAGCGAACGTATTGCGTCACTTTCCAGATATGTGATGGTAGATGCCCTGAATCCGGCGATCACATCAGCAACCCAGTGGTTTGAGAGAACTCTGGATGACTCCGCAAACAAGAGACTGAGTGTTCCGGAAGGCTTCCTTGCCATTGACGGAATCCTGGATCTGTGTCTGAACGTGGTAGACGGACTGGTTGTTTATCCGAAGGTAATTGAAAAACGCCTTCGCTCTGAACTTCCGTTTATGGCAACTGAAAATATTATGATGGATGCAGTGAAGGCAGGCGGAGACCGTCAGGAACTTCACGAGCGCATCAGAGAGCTTTCCATGGAAGCAGGACGTACTGTAAAGGTAGAAGGAAAGGATAACAATCTTCTGGAACTGATCGCAGCAGATCCGGCATTTAATCTGACTTTAGAAGAACTGGAAAAGACAATGGAGCCTTCCAGATATGTAGGAAGAGCAAAAGAGCAGACAGAGGTATTTCTTGCAAAGACCGTACAGCCTGTTCTGGACGCACATAAAGAACTTCTGGGAGTAACCGCAGAAATTAATGTATAATGAGATCAAAGAACGACACGAGGAGGAAATAGTGTTATGATCAAAGCAGTAGTTGGAGCAAACTGGGGAGATGAGGGAAAAGGTAAGATCACTGACATGCTTGCCCAGGAAGCGGATATTATCGTAAGATTTCAGGGAGGTGCCAACGCAGGTCATACAATCGTGAATGATTATGGTAAATTTGCGCTTCACACACTTCCGTCAGGTGTATTTTATGATCACACCACCAGTATTATCGGCAATGGCGTGGCACTGAATATTCCGGTGTTTTTCAAGGAATATCAGGAGGTTGTGGACAGAGGAGTTCCGGCTCCGAAGATCATGATCTCTGACAGAGCGCAGATCGTAATGCCGTATCATATTCTGTTTGACCAGTATGAAGAGGAGCGTCTGGGCGGTAAGTCCTTTGGTTCCACAAAATCCGGTATTGCGCCTTTTTATTCTGATAAATATGCAAAAATCGGCTTCCAGGTAGCGGAACTGTTTTATGAGGAAGCTCTCAGAGAAAAAGTAGAACGTGTATGTGAGACAAAAAATGTTCTTCTTGAGCATCTGTATCACAAACCGCTTCTGAATCCGGATGAGATCATGGAAGAGCTGATGAAATATAAAGAGATGGTAGCTCCTTATGTGGGAGATGTTTCTCTGTTCCTGTGGAATGCGCTGAAAGAAGGAAAAGAAATTCTTCTGGAGGGTCAGCTGGGTTCTCTGAAGGATCCGGATCACGGAATTTATCCGATGGTTACTTCTTCTTCTACTCTGGCAGCTTACGGCGCCATCGGCGCAGGCGTTCCGCCGTATGAGATCAAGAAGATCATTACTGTATGCAAGGCTTATTCCAGCGCAGTAGGAGCGGGCGCCTTTGTTTCTGAAATCTTTGGCGAAGAAGCTGACGAGCTTAGAAGAAGAGGCGGAGACGGCGGAGAATATGGTGCGACCACCGGACGTCCGAGACGTATGGGATGGTTTGACTGCGTGGCTTCAAAATACGGCTGCCGTATGCAGGGAACAACTGATGTTGCATTTACTGTGCTTGATGTTCTGGGATATCTGGATGAAATTCCTGTTTGTACAGGCTATGAGATTGACGGAAAAGTTACAACAGAATTCCCCACAACAGGACTTCTGGAAAAAGCAAAACCGGTTCTGGAAGTGCTTCCGGGATGGAAATGCGATATCCGCGGAATCAGAAAATATGAAGATCTGCCGGAAAACTGCCGCAAATATATAGAGTTTGTGGAAAAACAGATCGGATTCCCAATCACAATGGTTTCTAACGGACCGGGAAGAAACGATATTATTTACAGAAAATAAATCAACAAAACGCCGGGGAAGTATCTCCGGCGTTTTGTTACCGGGAAATCCGTACCTTTTTGTACTGATATTTCCGGTAAATAAAAATACAGCGGACAGATATGAAGACGCCGCTGACAGCAGAAAGGATGTGTACAGTATAAATGAGTAAATGGAAAAGGGGACTGGCCCTTGCAGGAGCAGTTTTTCTTCTGGTGATCTTCTGCCTTCCCATGTACTTTGCTCTTACCGGAACATTTTCAATGGGAAAATTTATGGCCTCTCTTGCAGGGGCGCTGTTTGCAGCAGTGATGGCTTATGCAATGTGGCTTATGTACAGGCTTCTTAACAGAAAAAGACTGGAAAAAGACGGACGCAGGATCAAAAATGTTATTTTTGACGTAGGTAATGTTCTGGTAGACTACGATTGGAAAACTTACCTGAAGGGCTTTCATTTCCCGGAGGAAGAGGAGAAAAAGCTTGCAAAGGAAATTTTCCAGAGCGATATCTGGAATGAGAGAGATAAGGGGCTTTATGATGAGGAAGAATATATTCGCCGGTTTATAGAAAAGGCTCCTGAATACAAAAAAGATATCCGCAGAGTTCTGAGAGAAACACCTAAGACGATCGGTACAAAGGACTATGCTCAGACCTGGGTACAGTATCTGAAAAAACGGGGATATCGTCTTTATATTCTCTCAAATTACAGTGAATATATGCTGGAGCGCACAAAGGCTAAAATGAATTTCCTGAAATATATGGACGGAGCAGTATTTTCCTGTGATGTAAAAGAAGTGAAGCCGGAACCGGCAATTTACAAGATCCTTCTGGAGGATTACGGCCTGAAGCCTGAGGAGTGTGTATTTATTGACGACCGGGAAGAAAATTGCCGGGGAGCACGTAAACTGGGAATGCATGCAGTGCGTTTCCATGATTTTAAACAGGCTGCAGCAGACCTAGAGGCTCTGGGAGTAAAATAAAAAATCCCGGAACCGCGTCAGAGCGTCAGTCCCGGAACCTTTAAAGGGGAGGATATAAGTATTTCCGAAGCTGCTGCTGTATACTCGGTTTACGGCAGCAAATGTTTTCGGGCGTGTCCGTTCACTGTTCCATTGCCACAGGCAATGTGGAATGAATCTTTGCCTGTTGCCGTGGATGAAGTGAACAGTAACAGTATGGCCAGAATCTCAGTGTCTTATACATGAAGCATAAAATTGGATAATTATATTTTTCCGTGAGAGTAACAGGGATAAAGTATGATTGCCTGAGATGGTTTGAAAGGTATGCTGACCAGCCTGCTGTGAACGAAGGAAACAGTGTGATTTTTGTTTAAACCAATGGGAACCGGGATAAAATAGGGTTTGTTTTTTCCAGATAAAAGTGCTATAATATGAACACTGATGAAAATTTGATAATACATTGAAAAGAGGATGAAATAACATGAGTGATAAAACAATTTTAGAGCAGTGGCGTGCAATGGCTTATGACCAGCAGGCAGACCGCAATAAGCTTCAGCAGTTCTGGGCAGCTTATTTTAATATTGAAAAAGGCATTTATGAGCAGCTTCTTTCCAATCCGGATGAAGTTGTAAGCGGTACAGTAAAAGAGCTTGCCGAAAAATACGGACAGGATGTTCTGACCATGGTTGGTTTCCTGGACGGCATTAACGACAGCCTTAAGGTTCCGAACCCTATTGAGACAATGGACGAGCACACAAAAGTAAACCTTGCTTTTGACAAAGAGCTTCTTTACAAAAACATGGTTGATGCAAAGGCTGACTGGCTGTATGAGCTTCCTCAGTGGAATAATATTTTTACAGAGGAAAAACGTAAAGAGCTGTACAAAGAGCAGAAAAAATCCGGTACTGTTGTAAAACCGCACAAGATCGGACGTAACGATCCCTGTCCGTGCGGAAGCGGAAAGAAATACAAATTCTGCTGCGGCAAATAATGAAAATAAAAAATAATCTTGATTACATTATCGTGCTTGGCGCCCATGTGGACGGAACACGACTGAGTATGGCCCTTCTGGAACGCACCAGAAGGGCTTTGCAGTATCTGGAAAATAATCCTGACACCAAAGCAGTTCTCTCCGGCGGACAGGGCAGGGGGGAAGCAGTCAGTGAGGCAAAGGCCATGTACGATTATCTGACCGGTCATGGAATCAGCAGAGAGCGGCTGATCCTGGAGGAAAGATCTACCAATACAAAAGAAAATCTGGATTTCAGCCTGGAAAAAATAGGGGATCTGAATAAATCAGTAGGAGTTGTTACCAATAACTTCCATGTATTTCGGGGAGTGGCTATCGGAAAGAAATGCGGATGCAGAGATATCTGTGGAATTCCATCCAGATATCGTTCCTGGAGACTTCTGATCTATATTCCCAGGGAGATTCTGGCTGTTATCAAGGATAAGATTATGGGGAACCTTTGATTTTACAGCCATAATACAGGGATTATGATTTCAGCCGCAGGAAAAAGTAAGAGAAGTGTAAAAGGCGCTATTCTGATTTCTTTCTGTGCCCAGTGACGAAAAGTTAATAATATTTACAGTTTTTCGTACGGAACTAAATCATTAAGTGGAATCCGTAGTTGTTTATCCATTTCTGAATCCACAGCTTTTTCATTTCTGTACATGCCTGTAAGTCTGTAAAATATGTCAAAATACCTCGCTAAATAGTTCTGTGTGAACAGTAGCTAAAATTTAAAAAGTGGAGGAATTTTGTTTGGAATTCCTTGACATTTATATAAAGATGTGGTAGGATAACGTCAGTATAATTCCATATTGAACATATGAAGTGCTGGCTGTTTTCCGCGAAGCAGTCAGAAAAGGGAATCAGGTGAAAGTCCTGAGCGATCCGGTCACTGTAACAGAGGAGCAATCTTTCAGAAACCATTGTACATATGTATGAGAAGGGGAAAGAGAACATTGATTCTGGAGCCAGGAAACCTGCTTTGTATGGCGAGGTTAAACTTCCGTGTAAAGTGTAACAGCCAACCTGAAAAATCCGCAGTTTCAGGCGTTGTCTGCTTGATGGAAGCAGGCATTTTTTATGGAATCCGCCTGTTCGTATGAATTATACTTACCCTTAAAGGGTGATGATTAAATGGCAGGCGATACTACTCCGGATGCGTTCGTTCCCTCCGCATATTTTGAACGAATCCATGGTCTACCCCGGAGTAGATCGCAACCTCAGAAGAATTTGGATATCGGCGTTTATGACGCCGATTTTTTCATTTACCGGAAATTCAGGGAGTTTGAAGCGGACGTATCTGCCCTTATGACGTTGCGCGTTTTTAACCTGCTTATTTCATATTATATTTTATGAAAGAGCAAAAACAGAATTTCAGACAATAGAATCTGCAGTGTGCGGATACAAAAAAGGCAAAGCCCTGTTTGTGAATCAATGAAAAATCAGAATATGACAAATTTATGTGTTTTAAATTTACCTATTTACAGTAATATTCTATAAATGGGCAAATATCGAATATTGCACAATAGAATCCGTAATACACAGACATAAAGGAAAGATTAAGCTCTATATGTGCATTTTGTAAAGACAAATTTGTGATGATTTTGTGTGCTTTTTCAAATTTGTTCATTTACAGTTATATTGTTAAACGTCGGCAGAGTCAGTAAGTCTTGTATAGAAAATGTAAAAATGAAACAGGAAATAAAAGGAGAACACCATGGAAAAACCATACTGGGAAGGTAAGCATTATTCATTTTTCAGCAATAAAGAATGTGAGTATTTCCCCTGCCATCAGGGAGCAGATCCGGAAAATTTTAACTGTCTGTTCTGCTATTGTCCGCTTTATGCGCTTGGAGATAAATGTGGAGGCAATTTTCGTTATACGGATAAAGGAATTAAGGATTGTACAAATTGTCAGCTTCCTCATAAGAGAAAAAATTATGGATATATAACCGGAAAATACGCAGAGCTGGCGGAAATGATGAAAAAAATAAAGGATTCTGAGTAAAAGAAGAAAATCTGTCCGGTATGTATGGGCAGAGGCTCAAAAAACAGAATAGGAATCAAAAGAAACCCTGACAGGACAGGCCGAAAAACTGTGAAGACACAGATTTCAGCCGTACGTCAGGGTTTTATCGGCAGAATGATATGGCTGCAGGGAAAATGCTCTGTTCATCAACGGGTCTGCAGAAACACTTTCAGTCTGGGAAGCTGATTATTCAGGATCAGATTTTCGGGAAACATTTCCTGGTGTACAAAATCAGCGGCATAAGTAAAATCCCCCACATGTTCTTTGCCGTGGCTGTCGCTGGAAAGAATTACAGGAAGACGATACTTGCGGCAGCAGCGGAGAATTTCCCGGTTGTTGGACCGAGTATCACCGCGGTAGCTGTAAGGCGCCAGAGAGGCTTCATTGATCTCAAAAATTACATTCTGTTTTCGAGCTTCAAAGGCCAGTTTTTCATAATCAGCAGGAAATCGGGGATTGTCACAGTGCCCCAGAATCTTTACATGGGGATTTTTCATAGCGTTTATGTAGGCTTCCGTGTTTTCTTCACAGGAAGCATTTTTGTAATTCTGACTATGGATGCTGGCAATGGCATAGTCCAGCCTAGACAGTAATTCTTCCTCCAGATCGGTATGTCCTTCTTTATCAAGAATATTAAGTTCAATTCCATAGAACATTTCCAGACCAAAACGTTTTCTGGGAGAAAAGGTCAGACTGCGGAAGTACGAAGGAGTTCCGGCTGCCAGTGTGGCCGGACCGTGATCCGTAATACCCAGAAGCTTCAGTCCTTTTCTGGAAGCGATTTTTGCCATTTCAGAAATCGTACAGCTGGTTCCGTGACCGCTTGCGATAGAATGTGTATGCATATCAGAAAGATACATAGACTGCTCCTTGTATAGTAAACATAAAATACCCTGTATTTCCAGGGGATGATATAAAATATACTTTAAGTATGGCAGGAATACAGTGAGAAGTCAATGAAAAAACATAGAACTTTCTGCAGGCGTATGATATAATCACCTTATAGGATTCCTCTGTAGAACTGGAGGAAGGATGAAGAAACGAAAAACATTACAGGACCTGACGATCAAAGATAATTTCATGTTTGGCGCGGTAATGAGTGTGGAAGAAAACTGTAAGGGTTTTCTGGAAATGGTGCTTGGTTTTCCCATTGCCCGTGTGGTGGTCAGCAAAGAAAAGAGTATGATATATCATCCGGAGTACAAGGGCGTCCGTCTGGATATTTATGCTGAGGATGCCAAACACACTCACTATAATGTGGAAATGCAGGTGCGCAGGAAAAAGGCGCTTGGAAAAAGGAGCAGGTATTACCATAGCCAGATTGTAATGGAAGCTTTGGAGAGCGGTGAGGATTATGATACGCTTCCGGCAACATTTGTGATCTTTGTGTGCGATTTTGATCCGTTTGATAAAAAACGGTACTGTTATACTTTCCGAAATATATGCGAGGAAGATCCCAATGTGAAATTGGAGGATGACAGCTGCACTATTTTTCTGAGCACCAAAGGTGAGAATGAGGATGAAGTATCACAGGAACTGGTCAGGTTTTTAAAGTTTGTAACGGCAGATCTGAAGGAAAGTGAAATGGATTTTGGAGATGGCCTTGTCCAGAGGTTCCAGAAAACAATCCGACAGATTAAGACAGACCGGGAAATGGGAGAACGCTATATGATCTTTGAAGAAATGCTGCGAGAGGAAAAACAGGAAGGAAGACTTGAGGCAACACAGGAAGCTGTTTTGGAACTGCTTGAGGAATTCGGCGAAATTCCCTGTGAGCTTCAGGAGAAGATCCGGAATCTTGAAAACATTGAAACTTTGAAGGCTTTGCATAAACTGGCTGCCAGAGCGGATTCTCTGCGCGCATTTGAAGAAAAAGCAGAGACATATTTAAATACAGAAGATAAAGAGTGAAAGATCGGCGATGATTCTGCATTGCCGGAAAGCAATTCTGCCCCTGCGTCATTGTCGGCGCAGGGAGTCTGCAAAGCTCTTATATGGAAGAGCGTCTTATTGATTCAATAAACTATCAATCAAAACTCTTAACAGAGGAATTCTATATCATATTAAGGCTTAAAAAAACGGTTCTTATGAAGATACGATATGGATAAGACCAGGAGTGTGGTACAATAACTGTAAGGCGCAAAAAGGAGAGTTATAAGGGGACGCGTACTGATGATTACCGAAACGAACAGGAGATAAAATGATGTTATGAAAAAATTATTTTCTTCATTTAAACCAATATTCAGAAATTATTTTTTGATTTTACTTGTATATTTTTTCTTTTATATTTCCAGTGGCGGTATGGAAAACAATATTCCGTTTTTGTTTGAAAAAAGAATTGGAAATTCTCTGTATGGGATTTTTCTTTCTCTTTTGAGTATTATGGACGTTGTGCTGCCGCTTCTGATCGTATACTTTTCAAAGAAATTTACTCCTTTGGCAGTGGGAGGCTTGTCACTGCTTCTGGGAGCCGGGGCGGCGGTGGGAATTTCACTGACAGAGAATAAGGCAGTGATTTTTGCTGGTCTGTTTCTGATTTACTGTGTCCGTATCATGTTTAATTATTCGGCGGGAAATTCCTTTAATCTTGCAGTACCTTCAGAGGAACGGACAGGATATTTTGCCCTGAGGGATATTTTTCTTTATGGGGCGATAGCGATCAGTACATGGCTCAGCGGATGGCTGATCGGCAAATGGAATATGGAAGCTGCCTATGGTTTTTTGAGTGTGGGGTTTCTGATCGCTCTGGTTTTTACCTGGAATGGACGGAAGTGGATCCAGCGGGAAGAAGAGGAAAAAATACATTTAAAAGAGTACATAGAGCAGATTGGAAATGTAATTCGGGATCCTGTTGTGCGTATGTTTTTACTGACTGAGATCGCAACAGGAGTTTACGGTACGATTCTGCGGTTTATCCCGCTTCTGGCGATTGCCCGGGAGATAGAGATTTCTGTGTTTTTGAAATATACGGCTGTTTTTACTGTGATTAACTGTATCTGTTCCCTGTTTCTCACTCTTATTACAGACCGGCTGGATAAAAAGTGGTGTATCTTTTTGATGTGGGCTTTGATATCTTATCGGTTGCGCTGTTTCTGATTCCCACAGGAAACTTCTGGTTTATGGCAGGCTATTGTATCAGCCTTTTAAAGGACATGTTTGCGCCGGTGTCCTTTGGATATCTGTACGATTGTGTGGAAGTATGCCAGGGAGATAAAAATGCCCCTGTAGTCCTTGGAGTCATTGAATCTTTTTCCAATATGCTGAATATTATGTTTCCTCTGGTGATCGGCGCACTGTGGATGAAGTTTTTTAACGGAATTCTTGTGGGCTGCTCTGTTTTGCTGGCGTTGGTGGTGGCAATGGGAGCAGTTGTATTTCCCGGAAGTAAAATAACTGGCGCAGATTAAAAACTATAGAATCCTCTGCAAGCTGCGCTGTATTCTCCAATGGAGAACACGGCGATGGAATTGGATGATGGCAGCAAATCTGCAAAAAATGCAGAAATCTGTTGATATTTCTGTGAAAAGCTGTTACAGTAAATAAAAATAAATTAGATAAAAGAGTACAGGATAGAGGCGCGGGTTTTATTAGTACCCGGAAACAGATGCAAATATACCCACAGGGGTGTTGTGTCATGCCATGGCAGGCAGTTTCCGGCGAAAGGAAAAACCGCCGAAGGGTTTTGACCGCCAGGAGGCGAAGCTCTGGGCTGCAGAATAAGATTCTGCAGACTGTCACAGATGTGGAGCGCTATCAGGGACTGACAGGATCAGATTAAAATATCGGACAGGGATCAGATGCCATGGAGAACTCCGCTCGGAGACACATCCATGGCTCTTTTCATATCAGAGGGAGGAAAGATATGCAAAATAAAAGAAAAGCATTCCTGGCAGTTCTTACAATGACGCTTCTGGGAATTCTGGCAAGTCCGCTGTCTGTATTTGCAGCGGAAGCAGAGGAAGCCGCACAGCCGGCTCTCTATGCTACATTCTGGGCGCTTGTACCACCTGTAGTGGCCATTGCGCTGGCGCTGATCACTAAGGAGGTATACAGCTCTCTGTTTCTGGGAATTCTGGTGGGAGGACTTCTCTATTCCGGATTTTCTTTTGAGGGAACTGTAACCCATATTTTTCAGGGAGGAATCATCAGTGTTCTGTCTGACAGCTATAATGTGGGAATTCTTATTTTCCTTGTGATTCTTGGAGCCATGGTGTGCATGATGAACAAGGCAGGCGGATCGGCAGCGTTTGGACGATGGGCCGGCAAACGGATCAAAACGAGAGTGGGAGCAGAGCTTGCTACTATTGTTCTGGGAGTTCTGATTTTTATTGACGATTATTTTAACTGTCTGACCGTTGGAAGCGTTATGCGTCCGGTAACGGATAAGCACCACGTATCCAGAGCAAAGCTTGCTTATCTGATCGACGCAACTGCAGCTCCGGTGTGTATTATCGCGCCGATTTCATCATGGGCGCGGCAGTCAGCGGATTTGTAGAAGGCGAGGACGGGCTTTCATTTTTGTCAGAGCAATTCCATACAACGTTTTATGCTCTGCTTACTATTGTGATGATGGTAGGTATGGTGCTGATAAAAACAGAATTTGGAAGTATGAGAGTTCATGAGGTCAATGCTCTGAAGGGAGACCTTTATACAACAGAGGGACGTCCTTATGCGGATGCAGAAAAGGAAGGCAGAGTAAACCCAAGGGGAAGAGTGATCGATCTTGTGACTTCCGACTCGTGTGCCTTGTGATCTGCTGTGTGATCGGTATGATCTATACAGGAGGATTTTTCAGCGGAACAGATTTTGTCACTGCGTTTTCTCAGAGCGATGCATCTGTAGGTCTGACTCTGGGAAGCTCATTTGCTCTGGTTCTTACAGTAGTTTTTTATATGGTGCGCAAAGTTCTTTCTTTTAAGGATTGTATGGATTCTATTCCGGAGGGATTTAAGGCAATGGTTCCTGCAATTCTGATCCTGGTCTTTGCCTGGTCTTTAAAATCCATGACAGACAGTCTTGGAGCAGCAGCATTTGTAGAAAACGCAATGCGCTCTGCGGCAGGTGGGCTGATGAACATCCTTCCGGCAATTATCTTCCTGGTTGGCTGTGGCCTGGCTTTTGCAACAGGAACCTCATGGGGAACCTTTGGAATTCTCATTCCTATTGTGGTAGCTGTGTTTGAGGGCTCTGATCCGGAGCTTATGATCATTTCCATTTCTGCATGTATGGCAGGAGCGGTATGCGGAGACCACTGCTCGCCGATCTCAGATACAACGATCATGGCATCTGCAGGAGCTCAGTGCGATCATGTAAATCATGTGTCTACTCAGCTTCCATATGCAATTCTGGCGGCTGCAGTATCCTTTGTGACCTATCTGGTGGCGGGATTTGTAAAAACAGCCTGGATTGCCCTTCCGGTGGGAATCGCGCTGATGCTGATAACTATTATGGTAATCCGCCATATGCATCCTACACTGGAGGAGCATCTGGACAATGAATCCCGTAAATAAGTGATACTTCACAGATCACTACATACAAACGATGCAGAGAACCCCGGAAAATGAAAAAGCTTTTGTGTGTATAAAGACAGGAAGAGGAGGAAGGATTTGCTATGAATGAAGATTCCTGGGACAGGCTGTTAAAAATCCGTACCTCAGGGCGGGATGATACAGGCTCAGATCAGTACAAATACCCCTATGAGCCCACGCCTTATTCGGTATTGGAAAGGCTTGGAAACAGCGGAGAGATCGGAAAGAAAAACACAGTCCTTGATTATGGCTGCGGAAAAGGAAGGGTGGATTTTTTCTTATCCTATCAGACAGGATGCAGGTCTGTTGGGATTGAATACAATGAGCGGTTTTATCAGGCGGCTCTTCGGAATCAGGAAAAAGCAGTTTCTTCCGGGAAGATATCTTTTATACAGCAGGATGCGGCAGTTTATCAGGTTCCGGCACAGGTGGACAGATGCTTTTTCTTTAATCCGTTCTGTCTGGAAATCCTTAAACAGGCAATGGCAAGAATAATGGAATCCTGGTATGAAAATCAACGGGAGATCAGGCTGTATTTTTATTATCCCTCTCAGGAATATGAGGCGTATCTTAACGGCCTGGATGAACTGCAACACCGGGAAACGATCCGGTGCATGGATCTGTTTCCGGGAAATGACCAGAGAGAAAAAATTCTGATCTTTTCCACTTATCAGGGAGGCGGTACATTCGATACTGACTTTTCAGGCAAATAAAAAGTGCCCTCTGAACAGTGACAAAGGCCGGCTTTGTTCCTGGACAGGGTTAAAAAATAAAAACCTGAATAGAAGCAGGTGAAAAGGGACTGGCAGATTTTGTGGTATTGACAGGTACGGTACAGAAGCGGCAGTCTCTTTTTTGCTTACCGGGAAAGTGGCAGATTCTGTGCCTGCAGTCCCGGCAAATAAAAACCTCTTTGTAAGTATGTAACCTTGATTAAAAGAAAGATAAAAACCATACCCCGCAGGTCCCGGTAAATAAAACCTCTTGTAAGTATGTAACCGGATGCATGAGGATATGACCGTTTATGACAGTTC
>ENA-OQKD01000015-OQKD01000015.1-human-gut-metagenome-genome-assembly--contig:-NODE-15-length-44907-cov-5.483944_pt1 | contig 44907 bp, 44 predicted proteins | sample MGYA00242775_ERZ504792 | MGnify/ENA primary metagenome ERZ504792 (study PRJEB26092, sample SAMD00036401) | human gut metagenome | host: Homo sapiens | study: EMG produced TPA metagenomics assembly of...
CCAGGGAGAAGTAAGTGATGAAAAAGCGTGAGATGACGATATTTGGGAGATTTAAGAGTATACGGGACGCGATGATGCTCTCTTTTTCTGTGTTGGTGGTAGTTGCGGTTCTGATCTTTCTTCTGATCGCCATGAATTTCACTAAAAAAAACAATATACGAGAATTCCAGAACTTCGACTTCTCAGCTGATCAGTCAGGTGAATTATGATATAGATTCCTATATAGATTATATGGAAAATATTTCCTGGGTGGCGGCAAGTGGAAGTGATCTGTCGCGTTATTTATTTAATCAGGAGCAGACGCCTGAGGAAAAGGAGGCTGCGAAAGAGCGGATCCTGACGCAGTTTACTACGATTCTGGAAAGCCGTTCTGATATTTATAATGTTGCGGCTGTTGCAGATAACGGAGAAGCTTTGATCAATTCAGGTGTAGATCGTCTCAATAAGTATGTGGATGTCCGGCAGCAGAGCTGGTATCAGGCGGCAATTCATTCACCGACCGGGATCGCGGTGTCTTCTTCTCATGTGCAGAATGCGATCGCAGGCAGCTATCACTGGGTGATCACCTTAAGCCGTGCGATTGTGAATGAGCAGACAGGAGAACGCGAGGGGGTATTTTTTGTCGATTTAAATTACAGTGCGATCAGCAGTCTTTGCAGCAATACATCCATTGGAAGCAAGGGATATATTTTTATTCTGGATGAAAAAGGCAGTATGATCTATCATCCGCAGCAGCAGCTGATCTATGGTGGATTAAAAGAGGAACGGATCGAGGATATCCTGTCTTCAAAAGGGGATTTTCTGGAGACAGAGGAAGGTGAAGACAGTAAGCTTTATACGATGTCAAAATCTGAGAAGACGGGATGGACAGTGGTAGGGGCATCTTATGTGACGGAATTGATGAAAAACAATCGGCAGGCACAGATGTTGTATCTTCTGGCAGCAGCAGGGATTCTGATCGGTGTCATTCTGATTTCCAGCTTCATTTCCAGCGAGATCACCAAACCATTGAGACGCTTAAGGGATTCGATGAGTCTGGTGGAAAAGGGGGATTTTGAACAGGCCAGTGTGGAAATCACGGCAGAAAATGAGATTGGAAGTCTTAGCAAATCGTTCAATGCCATGACGCAAAAGATCCATGCATTGATGGAACAGAATATCTATGAGCAGAAGCAGAAACGAAAGAGTGAGATGAAAGCCCTGCAGGCGCAGATTAATCCACACTTTCTTTATAATACACTGGATTCTATCATCTGGATGTCAGAGGCAGGAGAAAATGATCAGGTCGTATTGATGACATCGGCTCTGGCAAAGCTGCTCAGACAGAGTATCAGCAACGACAGAGAGCAGATCACGGTGGCAGAAGAAATCGATTATGTGCGAAGCTATCTGACGATCCAGAAGATGCGTTATAAAGATAAGCTGGAGTATACGATTGACGTGGAAGAGCGGATCCTGGATGTTTGGATCATTAAATTTGTACTTCAGCCATTGGTGGAAAACGCAATCTATCATGGTCTGAAATATAAAGAGACCAAAGGAAATCTGGATATTCGCGGTTACAGAAGAGGCAATCGTGTCTGTCTGGTCGTTGCAGATGACGGGGCCGGAATGGAAGAGTCGGAATTGGAACATATTCTGGAGAAAAAAGAGAAAAAGACCAAGTCAAATGGGGTAGGGGTATATAATGTGCAGAAACGGCTGCAGCTCTATTACGGGGCAGAATATGGGATTTCTTATATCAGCAGAAAAGGCGAGGGGACGGTTGCGACCGTGACGATCCCTCTTGATGGAGGAAAAAGCAATGAAGAGACGGGCAGGTAAAAGACTGATTGGGGTAATGACGGCCGGATTTGTGCTTTTGATCCTGATTCTGATCACAATCGGTGTGCTTCAGGACAGCTCTCAAAATAAGCGGACTTATAAGATCATCATGGTTCCTAAGACCATTGATGAATCCAATGATTTCTGGACCGGGCTGATCGAAGGAGCAAAGCTGGGAGCAGAAGAATTTGGCTGTGAGATCGAGGTGGTCGGAAGTGATTCAGAGGATGATTATGAAGGGCAGAACCGGCTGATTGAAGAGAGTATCAAGAAGAATCCGGATGCGTTTCTGATTGCGCCATGCAGTTATACTCATACGACAGAAGCAGTGCAGGAGGCGATCAATGCCGGTATCAAAGTAATCCTGGTGGACTCTGTGATCGACAAAGAAATTGCCAACGGAGTGGTTGCGACCGACAATTTTAAAGCAGGGAAAGAACTGGGAACGTTTGCAAAAACAATTTTAAAACCGGATTCAAAGATCGGAGTTGTGGCGCACGTAAAAGGAAGCTCCACAGCGACAGAAAGAGAGGATGGGATCAGAGAAGGTCTGGGAGAGGATCAAAATCGGATTCAGGATATTGTCTACTGTAATTCTTCTTACGATCTTGCAAGCGATCTGACAGAAAAAATGTTAAAAGAACGGCCGGAGATTGATGTTGTGATTGGAACGAATGAATATTCAGCAGTCGGCGCTGCTCGCGGCGTCAAAAAAATGGGAATGGAAGATCAGGTGAAGGTTGTTGGATTTGACAACTCCGTGGAGCAGATCCAGCTTTTGGAAGCCGGAGTCTTTCAGGGGATCGTGATCCAGAAACCATTTAATATCGGATATCTGGGGGTGGAACAGGCAGTAAAAGCAATTGAAGGCTATCCGATGGAATATAATCTGGATTCCGGCTGTAAGCTGATCACCAAAGAGAATATGTATGAAGAGGAAAATCAAAGACTTTTATACCCGTTTTCCGGTCAACAGTAAGCGAAAAAGGTGAAAAGGTTACACTACCGTGTGAAATATTACCCGGTGGTGTAATTTTTTAACCTTTTTTAGGAAGATTTTCAATTTCAATCAGGAAAAAGAAAGACTATACTATATATAAATCTTAGTTCTGAAGTCACGGGTTCGAAAGTTGATCTCGATTCTGACACTACGAAAAGTATGAAATCTGGGGTTCATGTTTTCCAAGTATTGCAGCGGGCGCCTGAAGGAGTCGAAGCAGACACGGGGCGGTGGCGCAGAACAGCGAGATAGGAAATGATTCCGTATTTAGAACAGACGGAACAAAAGAAGTAGGAGGACGAAAAGTGGAAAAGATTAAACAAAATCCTTTTGTAAAAAAGGTAGGGTTTAACAGAATCGTGTTATGCTTTGTATTACTTCTGATGTATGCTTTCTTCTGCGCACTGACACAGGGAAGTTTCTTCGGAATTGAACGTATTCTGAGTACCCTCAATTATGCATATTTTCTGGGATTCTTATCATTGGGAGTTACCTTTGTAATCGCAACAGGAGGGATTGATTTCTCCATCGGACCGGTTATGTTCTGTTGTGCATTGATTTCAGGCTACTGCTTCACATCACATGGAATGCCGATGCCGGTAGCGCTGATCCTCAGCATTGTGATCGGACTGATCTTTGGTATCTTTAACGGGTATCTGGTAGCATACTGGTCAGTACCTTCATTCATTACTTCTATGGCAAGTATGAATATTTCAAAAGGTGTTGCATCTGTATTCACAAAGACACAGTCTGTCAGCTGGCCGCAGGAGATGCAGGATGGTGGTTGGTTTAGAAAAATCATCAGTATTGATGGAATTCCGGTAGGTCTGATCATTTTCCTTGCAGTGGCAATTGTCTGTGCGATCCTGTTAAATAAAACAAAACTTGGACGTTACATCTTATGTCTTGGAAGCAACAAAGAAGCAGTAAGACTTTCTGGTGTAAATGTAAAAAAATGGGAAATGTCTGCATATATTATCTGTGGAATCCTGGTTGGTATTTCAGCAATCTTCTACACAGCCGCTTACACAACTGTTCAGCCTGGATATGGTGATCAGTACAACAATGAGGCAATTGCAGGTTGTGTAATGGGTGGTACATCCATGGCAGGCGGACTTGCTTCTATCAGTGGTACAGTAATCGGTGTATTCATCATCGCATTGCTTCAGGAAGGTATTCTTGCTCTTGGCTTTACAAAAGATTATCAGCTTATCATCACAGGTCTTATCGTTATCGTCGCAGTATTCAGTGACGTTGTTGCAAGACGCAGAAAGAACTAATCGTGATACATAATAATTGAGAGAAGAAGTGAAATAGAAAGGCAAGGGTAATAAAATGGGTGAAGTTATATTAACGATGAAAGGAATCGACAAGTCTTTCCCTGGTGTTCATGCACTGGATCATGTAGATCTGGAAGTCAGAAAAGGTGAAGTCCTTGCTCTGATGGGAGAGAACGGTGCCGGAAAGTCAACCTTGATGAAGGTTCTCACAGGTATTTATAAAAAAGATTCCGGAACTATTACATATGAAGGAAAAGAAGTAGAGTTTGCAAATACAAGAGAGGCTCAGGACAGTGGTATCGTCATCGTACACCAGGAGCTGAACATGCTTGGTCATCTTACAGTGGCACAGAACATCTTCATCGGAAGAGAGTTCAAAAAAGGTGTTCGCATCGATGATAAGAAGATGAATGAAGAAGCAAAAAAACTGTTTGACAGAATGCATATCGACATTGATCCAAGAGAGACAATGAATCATCTGACAGTTGGTAAACAGCAGATGTGTGAGATTGCAAAAGCAATTTCTCATGATGCGAAAGTCATTATCTTTGACGAGCCTTCTGCAGCGTTGACAGAGACAGAGATTCAGGAAATGTTTAAGATCATCAATGACTTGAAGGCAAAAGGAATCGGTATTATTTATATTTCTCACCGTATGGATGAAATCAAGATTATCACAGACCGTGTAACAGTTATGCGTGATGGTACTTATGTAGGAACATTGATCACAAAAGACTGTACAAAAGATGACATCATCAACATGATGGTTGGACGTGTTATTTATGAAGATCCAAAGACACAGAATATGGTACCAAAGGATGCTCCGGTTGTATTAAAAGTCGATCATCTGAATGCTGGAAAGATGGTAAAAGATGTCAGCTTCGAACTGCATAAAGGTGAAATCCTCGGATTCTCCGGATTGATGGGTGCAGGACGTACAGAAACTGCCCGCGCACTGTTTGGAGCAGATCCGATTGACAGTGGTGACATTTATATCAATGGTAAAAAAGTTGATATTAAGAGTCCGGAAGATGCGGTTAGAAACGGTATTGGATATCTTTCAGAAGATAGAAAGAGATACGGAATTGTTGTACAGAAATCTGTTGCAGAAAACACTTCTATGGCAACTATGGAACAGTTTATGAAGGGAATCTTCATCGACAAGAAGAAAGAAAAAGAAGTGGCTCAGCAGTACGTAGATTCACTGGCTACAAAAACACCAAACGTAGATCAGTTGGTTGTGAATCTGTCAGGTGGTAACCAGCAGAAAGTCGTTATTGCAAAATGGCTGACAAGAGACTGTGATATCCTGATTTTCGATGAGCCTACCAGAGGTATCGACGTTGGAGCGAAAAACGAAATCTATAAACTGATGAATCAGCTGGCAGAGCAGGGCAAAGCCATTATTATGATTTCCTCTGAAATGACTGAGATCTTACGTATGAGTGATAGAATCGTCGTAATGTGTGAAGGAAAGAAAACTGGTGAGCTGGATATTTCCGAGGCTACACAGGAAAATATCATGAACATGGCTACACGAGAGATAGAGTAGGAGGAAGTAAAAATGGCAAATAAGACAACAAAGACGGCTGGCACAAACAAGTCGTTCATTGACAGAATGGGAGGACAGAAATTTATCGTTTTCCTGATCGTGATCGCAATGTTCATCTTCTTTTGTGCAATGAGTCCGGGATTTAGAAAATATACAACGTTTGTAAGTATTCTGGATTATTCTTACTACATTGCGTTGATGGCAATCGGAGTTGCATTCCCGCTGATGACAGGTGGTGTAGACCTTTCCATCGGTACAGGACTGATCTGTTATTCGCTGGTAGGCGGATACCTGATCGTACATCAGGGATGGCCGACCGCAGCAGGTATGCTGGTAAGTATTTTAATGGGTGTTGCAATCGGAGTTCTCAACGGAGTTTTAATCGCGATCATGGATCTTCCGGCTTTCCTGGCAACCTTATGTACATCGATGATCGCCAGAGGTATTGGTACAATCGTAGTAGGCGGATTTGGTATTCCTTGGCCGGTAGCAGGATCACCGGAAGGATGGTTCAGAAATATCTTTAAGATTAAAACAGATGGTATGAACATTCCAATCGGATTTTTATGGATCATCTTACTTGTAATCCTTATGACATTCGTATTGAACCATACAAGAATCGGACGTTACACACTGGCAATCGGAAGTAACAAAGAGGCAACAAGACTCTCAGGAGTTAATGTTAAATTTTACCACATCATGGCATATGTGATCTGTGGATTCTTTGCAGGACTGGCAGCAATTTCCTACTCTGCAATCTTTGCAACAGTTCAGCCGGGTAGTGGAGCAGGATTTGAGCTGGAGGCGATCGGTGGAGCAATCATCGGTGGCGTATCCATGACAGGTGGTGTGGGAAGCATCACTGGTACACTTGCAGGTGTATTCGTAATCTGTCTGTTAAAGACAGGACTTCCATTCATCGGACTGACAGCAAACTGGCAGCAGATCATCACAGGTCTGGTATTGATCGCAGCTGTATTGATCGATATCTTCAAGAGAAAGAAGGAAGCAGCTTAATTTGTGTCAGATTGAAAAGATAGATAGCAGACCGGCGTCGGGAATCTGGGGATTCCCCCGGCTGTTACTATAGAAAAGAGGAGGCTGCACCTCGGCTTGCAGTCAGAAAACATATCTTAGGAGGATAAGAACTATGAAAAAGAAAGTTTTAGCAGTGTTACTTGGCGGATGTATGGTAGCAGGATTGTTAGCAGGATGTGGCGGCGGAGGAGACGACGCTAAGACATCTGATGATGGAAGCAAGGATTCCGGAAAGAGCGGCGGATATAACTTCGAAGTTGTTGTAAAGAGCTTCCAGTCTACATACTGGCAGGCAGCGAAACAGGGTATCGATACAGCAGCAAAAGAGCTTAATGTAAAATGTAATACAACAGGACCAAACGCTGAGTCTGATATTGCTGATCAGGTAACAATGTTGAACAACGCAATTAACAAAGCTCCAGACGGAATCGCACTGGCAGCTTGTGACCAGAGTTCTGTTATCAAATCTCTGCAGACAGCACTGGATAAGAAAATCCCTGTAGTTTGCTTCGATACAGGTGTAGCAGATGCTCCGGAAGGATCTGTATATGCAACAGTTGTTACTAACAACGAAGAAGCTGGTGGAATTGCAGCAGAAAAAATGTACGAAGCTCTGAAAGATCAGCTTGCAAACGCAAAAGATGCTGTAAGAATTGGTGAAGTAAACCAGGATGCTACATCCGGAAACATCACAGGACGTGGTATGGGATTCATCAATAAATTTAAAGAACTTGCTGAAGCTGACGGAAAGAAAGTTGCAGTAGTTGGAAATGAATACTATGTAAACCTTGTTGAGAACAACGCAAAAGAAGCTGATGCTGATATCATCATCGAAGTAGCTGTACCTGCACAGACAACAGTAGAACTGTCTGCTACAGAAGCTTCTAACATCATGAACAAAAAAGATACAATCGCAATGTTCGGTTCTAACCAGGTAACAGCAGAAGGTCTTCTGACAGCAAACCAGAACCTGGATGTACTTGGATCAGGAGATGGAAAGATCCTTGGTGTAGGATTTGATGCTGGTTCAACACAGAAAGCAGCTGTAAAAGACGGAACATTACTTGGATCTGTAACACAGGCTCCAGTAGATCAGGGAAGAATCGCTATTGAGACTCTGAATGACATCTGCGAAGGAAAAGAAGTAAAAGACGTAGAGACAGCTTGCTACTGGTACGATGCAGAAACAATGGAAGATGCAGAAATCGCACCAAACCTTTACGACTAATCTTTTGCTGATCAAACAGTAAAAAGTGATATCTAAGGAGAAACCGGGGGTTTTCCCGGTTTCTTTTTATGAAAGACAAACACTCAGGAGGAACACACATATGCTCAATGGAATAGAAACTATTTTTGATAATACAACCCAAATGCTTCGGCATTTAAAGAAAAAATCATTTGAAAAAAATACACAGGATTTTATCGATTCCTACGGACATTATTTCCGGGAAATGACAGAATATGTGGACAGTATTTCCGATAAAAAGCGGGCAGCAGAAGAAATTGCAGATACACTGATAAATCGTGTAGAGAAGAAGTTTGCTTCGAAAAAAGGAAAAATTGATTCCAGAACACAGGTGGATCTGAATTTCTTTATGATCTATTATGTTTTTCCTACAATTTTGGGGACTGAGCACGAGTATGCGAAGCTGATCGCTGACAGCATCTGCAGTGCATGGGGAAAACGGTTTAAAGAGAGTCAGATTCAGTATACAGATTATGATACATTGTACGGATCATTCAGGGAAAAGATTTTTGGTATTTTTTAAAAAGAGTTTCGCCAGAGCAGCATGGTGAACATCGAGTTATTCTGAGGGTTTCAATTCAGGTATGTAAAATAAGAGTGTTTTCAGACGATTACGGGGATTCCCCGCAGGTAAGTGAGAGAGGCTTATTCTGCGGGGAACTTTTTGTAATATAAGAAAGTGGTATATTTTTATATTTTAAGATATTTTTTGGGCGTGGTTCCTTTGTATTTTTTGAATGTTTTGATGAAATAACTCAGATCATTGAATCCGGAGGCGTAGGCAATTTCTGTGATCGACAGATTCGTTGTGATCAACTGGTAACAGGCGCGTTCAATACGATAGTAATTGAGGTAATCAATCGGTGTCCGATGCGTCATCTCGTGAAAAAAGCGGCAGAAATATTTGGGCGACATATTTACACTTCCAGAAATTTCTTCCAATGTAAGAGGAAGATTATAGGAAGATTCCATAAATTCCAGTGCCTGCTTCAGCTGCAAAATCCTTTTGTGGCTTCGGTGTTCCTCATCCGGTGCGTTTTTACAGAAACCTTCACTGAAGAGAGTGCCGAAAAACTGATACATGGCGCCGAAAACTACAAGCTGATACCCCTCTTTTTTGGAGGCTGCCGCATCAAAAAGTGTCCAGAGTGTGCGGTGGATCGTATTGCAGATTTTCGGATAGTGCGGCTGAACGGAAACCTCATGATCTGTGATCTGGCGAAGAAAACGACAGCAGGAATCCGTCTTGTTCATCAGCATATTCATATCGAACACCAGACATTCGTATACGCAATCATCGGGAATACCGGAATGGATCGAACCGGCTGGGATGAAAATACTGTCTCCCGCTTCTGCAAGAAATTCAATTTCATCAATGGTAACAGTCAGAGATCCACTTAGGATGCGGATCAGCTCAAATTCTACATGCCAGTGAAAGGACATGACATACTGCGGATGGGAAGCAGTGACGTGATAATATTCCAGGGGAAAGTCAGCAGTTCCTCTTCTTCTGTTTTCTCTGTAGTTGATATATTGCATAAGATACTCCTAGGTGAATATTGTTATATTTTTTACTATTATAGCACAAGTAAAAAGAAGCACACAATGCTAAAATAAAATCAGTAATGGTTAAGAACCTTTGAAAGGAGGCATATCAGTGAGCGATAAGAAAAAGCAAGTTCTGGCGTTTGATTTCGGAGGCGGAAGCGGACGTGCGATTCTGGGAACTCTGGAAAACGGGAAAATCCATATGGAAGAAGTTCATCGTTTTTCCAATGATCCGGTAATCGTAAACGGAACCATGTATTGGGACACACTGAGACATTTTTTTTGAGATTAAACAAGGCATTGTAAAAGCAAAACAAAAAGGCGGCTTTGAGAGTATCGGAATTGACACATGGGGCGTTGATTTCGGACTTTTGGACGAGCATGGCGATCTGCTTGAGAGTGCCGTACATTATAGAGATGACAGAACTCTTGGAATGCAGGAAGAAGTTTTTAAAGTCATTCCAAAGGAGGAAGTCTACAATTTAACAGGAAATCAGTTTGAAAACTTTAATACTATTTTCCAGTTGTACTCTCTGGTTCAGAAGAGACCATGGATTCTGGAAAAAGCAGATACGCTGCTTTTGACACCGGATTTATTTAATTATTTCCTGACCGGTGAAAAGAAAGCAGAGTATACCATGGCAACGACCACACAGCTGATGGATGCAAAGAACAAAGTCTGGTCTGACCGGATTTTAGAGGCACTTCAGATTCCGAAGAAGATTCTTCCGGAGATCGTTCCGAGCGGTACAGTTGTAGGTACACTTCAGCCATCAATCTGTGAAGAACTTGGTGTAGAGCCTGCGAAAGTCATTGCAATCACAGGACATGATACACAGAGTGCGGTTGTTTCTGTTCCGACGCAGGAGAAAGATTTCATCTTTATCAGCTGCGGAACATGGAGTCTTTTCGGTACAGAACTCGACGGACCGATCATCGGTGAGAAGTCACTGGAGTGCAACGTCAGCAACGAAGGCGGATATGGCAATACAACGACATTGTTGAAGAATATTATCGGACTGTGGCTTGCTCAGGAGAGCAGAAGACAGTGGATTCGTGAAGGGCAGGAATATTCATTCGGAGAGCTGGAGCAGATGGCACAGAAAGCAGAACCGTTCCAGAGCTTTATCGATCCGGATGCACCGGAGTTCGTTCCGGCAGGAAATGTACCGGAGCGTATCCGTGAGTTCTGCCGCAGAACCGGTCAGAAAGTACCGGAGACGATTGGTGAGATCATGTGCTGTATCAACCAGAGTCTGGCTCTGAAATACAGATATGCACTGGAGCAGATTGAAAGCTGCACAGACAAACATTATTCCGTGATCAATATGATCGGAGGAGGAATCCAGAGCAAACTGCTTTGTCAGATGACAGCCGGAGCAAGCGGACGTAAAGTCATTGCAGGACCGGTAGAGGCAACAGCTCTTGGAAACATTGCTGTTCAGCTGATGTCACTTGGAGAGATTAAAGATGTGGCAGAGGCAAGACAGATTATTGCAAATTCAGAAACTACATATGAGTATCTCCCGCAGGATGCGGAAAAATGGGATGCTGCATATGAAAAATTTAAAACATTTATTCAATAATTTTCAAGGAGGAATGTCATTATGGCAGAATCAAGATTAATCGGAGGATATCCTGTAATTGGTATCAGACCAACAATCGACGGAAGAAGAGGAGCATTAAAAGTTCGTGAATCTCTGGAAGATCAGACAATGGGAATGGCAAAAGCTGCAAAAAAATTGTTTGAAGAGAATTTAAGATATTCCAATGGAGAACCAGTAAAAGTAGTAATCGCTGACACAACAATCGGACGTGTTGCAGAATCTGCAGCATGTGCTGAAAAATTCAAAAAAGAAGGTGTTGACATTACACTGACAGTGACACCATGCTGGTGCTACGGATCAGAGACAATGGATATGGATCCTATGACGATCAAAGGTGTATGGGGACTGAATGCAACAGAGAGACCGGGAGCTGTATATCTGGCATCTGTTCTGGCTACACATGCACAAAAAGGTCTTCCTGCATTTGGAATTTACGGACATGACGTTGTAGATGCAGATGATTCTGAAATCGGAGAGGACATTAAAGAAAAACTGTTAAGATTCGGACGCGCAGCAGTTGCAGCGGCATCCATGAGAGGAAAATCTTACCTCCAGATCGGATCTATCTGTATGGGAATCGGTGGATCTATCATTGATTCTGATTTCATTGAGTCATACCTTGGTATGAGAGTTGAGTCTGTAGATGAGGTGGAAATCATTCGTCGTATGACAGAGGGAATTTACGATGAAGCAGAATTCCAGAAAGCTCTTGCATGGGCAAAAGAAAAATGTACAATCGGATTTGATAAAAACCCTGACGAACTGAAGATGAGCGAAGAGAAGAAAGCAGAACAGTTTGAGTTCGTTGTAAAAATGGCAGTTATCATCAAAGATTTGATGAATGGAAACAAAAACCTTCCAGAAGGATGCGAAGAAGAAGCTGTTGGACACAATGCAATCGCAGCTGGATTCCAGGGACAGAGACAGTGGACAGACTTCTATCCAAACGGAGACTTTGCAGAAGCAATCCTGAACAGTTCTTTCGATTGGAATGGAGCAAGAGAGCCATACATTCTGGCAACAGAGAACGACGTATTAAACGGACTTGGAATGTTGTTCATGAAGCTTTTGACAAACAAAGCTCAGATTTTTGCTGATGTTCGTACATACTGGAGCGGAGACGCTGTGAAGAGAGTAACAGGATATGAAATCGAAGGAAAAGCAAAAGAAGCAGATGGTTTCATTCACCTGATTAACTCAGGAGCTGCATGTCTGGATGCAAACGGAGAATCCAAAGATGCAGACGGAAACAATGTAATGAAAGCCTGGTATGATGTAACAGAAGAAGATCAGGATGCAATGCTTAAAGCGACAACATGGAACGCAGCTGACAACGGATACTTCCGTGGAGGCGGATTCTCTTCTCGTTTCCTGACACAGGCTGAGATGCCGGCAACTATGATCCGTCTGAACCTTGTAAAAGGACTTGGACCGGTTCTTCAGATCGCAGAAGGATGGACTCTGAACCTTCCAGACGAAGTTTCTGACAAACTTTGGAAGAGAACAGACTACACATGGCCATGTACATGGTTTGCACCAAGATGTACAGGAAAAGGTGCATTCAAGACAGCTTACGATGTAATGAATAACTGGGGAGCTAACCACGGTGCAATTTCTTACGGACATGTCGGTGCTGATCTGATCACAATGGCATCTATGCTGAGAATCCCGGTTTGCATGCACAATGTACCGGAAGAAGATATCTTCAGACCAGCAGCTTGGAACGCATTTGGTATGGACAAAGAAGGTGCTGATTACAGAGCTTGTGCAGCATACGGTCCATTATACAAATAAGAACAGTCAAATAACAAGGAGTACCCTCGGGTGCTCCTTATATAAAATTACAGAATGTTTGTGGAGGAAATCAATATGTTAAAAGGAATTCCAAAAATCTTATCACCAGAATTATTAAAAGTTCTATGTGAAATGGGGCATAGTGATCGCATTGTTATTGCAGACGGAAACTTTCCATCAGAATCTATGGGAAAAGATGCGATTGTGATCCGTTGTGACGGACATGGTGTACCGGAGATCCTGGATGCGATCCTTCAGGTATTCCCACTGGATACGTACGTAGAAAATCCGGTAAACCTGATGCAGCTGATGCCGGATGATGTGGGCAAAGTAGAGACACCGATCTGGGATACATACAAAGAGATCGTGAAAAAACACGATGACCGCGGAGAAGCTGCAATCGGAAATATTGAAAGATTTGCATTCTATGATGAAGCAAAAACAGCATATGCGATCATTGCAACAGGAGAATCTGCAATTTACGCAAATGTAATGCTGCAGAAGGGTGTTGTAGTAGAGTAGAAATTATAATTGTACGGATTCGGGTAATATAGATTTCTGGATATGATGACTGGGGAAGGTTCTGTAAAAAGCGGAACACTTCCTCAGTTTTTTGTTTATGCATGTCTTTTTGTCAGTGGACATAGACTATAAGAGAAAGTAAAATATACTGGTGAAACAAAAAAATCTATCTTTATAATAGGAAGATGTTTGAATGGATATGTATGAGGTGTAAAGGTTTATGAATCTGGAAGAAATCTGGAAATGGCTGAAAGGAAAACGGAATACATTTTTTGCGGAGGCGGCAACTGCCTTTATTTTAATTGCTGTTCTGGGTGTTGCAGGAATTACGGCGGGAAGATCTGGTATTACAAAGTCTTCAGAAGTGGAGTCCGTACGGACAAAGGCAGAAGCAAACAAAGTGGAGGAGCAAGAGCAGGAGAACGCGGAAAAGAAGCAGGAGACGCAGACGGAGGAAGTGATTGCCGACGGGCAGTACCCAATCATGGGACAAAGCAGTGTGACTACAGAGCAGATGGTTTCTTATTTTCAGTCCAGTGGAAAAGCATATCCGGCGGAAAGCCTGGCTAAGGGCGGAGCGGACAGTATCGAAACATTTTGCAGGATTTATGTAGAGGAAGCGCAGGCAGAGGGTGTGAGACCGGAGGTCGCATTTGTACAGACTATGAAAGAGACTGGATTTCTCCAGTATGGAGGGGATGCTTCGATCGAACAGTTTAATTTTGCGGGACTTGGGACAACAGGCGGTGGTGTGCCGGGCAATTCTTATCCCGATGTGCGGACCGGGGTGCGGGCGCAGATCCAGCATTTGAAGGCCTATGCGACAGCAGATCCTCTGGCACAGGAATGTGTGGATGACCGGTATGAATATGTGCAGAAAGGCTCGGCTCCGTATGTGCAGTGGCTTGGTCAGAAGGAAAACCCGCAAGGGGCGGGATGGGCGACCGCAGAAAATTACGGATATTCGATCGTGGAGATGATCTCTCATCTAAAAGGTAAAAATTCGTAAAAGCGGGCAGGATACAAAAACTGTGTAAATTCTATGAAATATCTTAAGATTTTTGAAATTCCTTGACAAATGGAATATCGAAAGATATGATTATCTGGTAGTTAATATACAGTTAACAATTAGTTAAAATAAAAGGTTATGAGGGAGAGGAGTACACAATTACTCTTGGCAGAGAGAATCGTCCGGGGCTGAAAGGCGATTTCAAGAAAGGACTGTGGAAGGTAGCTTCTGAACCGGATATCTGAACAGGAAGTAGGGTATCCCGGAGTTGTTCACGTTACAGGACTCAAGAAGATATATGCGTACGCATATAATGAAGGTGGTACCGCGGAACATTCGCCCTTTGCATTTCTGATGTGGAGGGTGTTTTTTTGTTATTGAGAGAATGACGAGCGGGAAGGAACAGAACAGGGACATTTTGAGGAGGAAATTATGAGTAAAGAACTGGCAAAGACCTATGATCCAAAAGCGATCGAGGAAAAATTGTATGAAAGATGGTGTGAGAACAAGTATTTTCATGCGGAGGTGGACAGAAGCAGAAAACCGTTCACAACGGTGATGCCTCCTCCGAATATTACAGGAAAGCTGCATATGGGACATGCGCTGGACAATACATTGCAGGATATTCTGATTCGCTATAAGAGAATGCAGGGATACAATGCACTCTGGATTCCGGGAACTGATCATGCGGCAATCTCCACAGAGGTGAAGGTTACCAATCAGCTGAAGGAAGAAGGAATTGATAAGAAAGAACTGGGAAGAGAAGGATTCCTTGAGAGAACCTGGCAGTGGAAAGAAGAGTATGCGGGAACGATTGAAAATCAGCTGAAGAAGCTGGGAATTTCCTGTGACTGGGACAGAGAGCGTTTTACAATGGATGAGGGATGTTCCAAGGCAGTAGAAGAAGTATTTATTAAATTATACGAAAAAGGGTATATTTACAAAGGTTCCAGAATCATCAACTGGTGTCCGAAATGTAAGACCTCTCTTTCTGATGCAGAGGTAGAGCATGAGGAGCAGGCAGGCAACTTCTGGCACATCAAATATCCGATCGTAGGAACAGATCGTTTTCTGGAGATCGCAACAACACGTCCGGAGACAATGCTGGGAGATACAGCCATTGCCGTACACCCGGACGATGAGAGATACAAAGATATCGTAGGCAAGAATGTATTGCTTCCGCTGGTGAATAAAGAGATTCCGGTCGTGGCGGATTACTATGTAGATAAAGAGTTTGGAACCGGTGCAGTAAAGATCACACCGGCTCATGATCCGAATGACTTCGAGGTTGGAAAGCGTCACAATCTGGAAGAGATCAACATTATGAATGATGATGCGACCATCAACGAAAAAGGCGGAAAATATGCAGGAATGGATCGCTACGAAGCGAGAAAAGCCATTGTTGAAGATTTAAAAGAGCAGGGATATCTGGTAGAAATCGAGCCGCACTCTCATAATGTAGGAACTCACGACCGCTGCGGAACGACAGTAGAGCCGTTGATCAAACAGCAGTGGTTTGTAAAGATGGAAGAGCTGGCGAAACCTGCAATCGAGGCACTTAAGACGGGAGAACTGAAATTTGTGCCGGAGCGTTTTAACAAGATTTATTTACACTGGCTGGAGAATATCAAAGACTGGTGTATTTCCAGACAGATCTGGTGGGGACACAGAATCCCTGCATACTACTGTGATGAATGTGGAGAGTTTGTTGTGGCAAGAGAGATGCCGGAAACATGTCCGCACTGTGGCTGCACACACTTTACACAGGATGAGGATACACTGGATACATGGTTCAGTTCTGCACTGTGGCCGTTCTCCACACTTGGATGGCCGGACAAGACAGAAGATCTGGATTATTTCTATCCGACGGATGTTCTTGTAACAGGATATGACATCATCTTCTTCTGGGTAATCCGTATGGTATTCTCAGGATATGAGCATACAGGTAAATCTCCGTTCCATACAGTACTGATCCACGGTCTGGTAAGAGATTCTCAGGGACGCAAGATGAGCAAGTCACTTGGCAATGGAATCGATCCGCTGGAGGTCATCGACCAGTATGGATGCGATGCACTGCGTCTGACTCTTGTGACAGGAAATGCACCGGGAAATGATATGCGTTTTTATCATGAGAGAGTAGAGTCAAGCCGTAACTTTGCAAACAAAGTATGGAATGCATCCAGATTTATCATGATGAACATGGAAGAAAATGTAGTTGCAGAACCGGATGCGTCTTTGTTAAACGAGGCAGATAAGTGGATCTTATCCAGAGTCAACAGACTGGCAAAAGATGTGACAGAGAACATGGATAAATTCGAACTTGGAATCGCAGTTCAGAAAGTATATGACTTTATCTGGGATGAATTCTGTGACTGGTATGTAGAGACTGCAAAATACAGAATCTACCACAAAGAGGAAGAAAAAGCGGCTGCAGACTGCGTACTCTGGGTATTGAAAACAGTATTGAAACAGGCGTTGAAATTACTTCATCCGTTTATGCCGTTTATCACAGAGGAGATTTACAGCGTACTGGTACCGGAAGAAGAATCTCTGATGATGTCCGAGTGGCCACAGTTTCATGCAGAGTGGGATTTCCCGGCAGAAGAAAATGTGATGGAACATGTAAAAGAGATCACACGAGGTATCCGCAATATGCGCGCAGAGATGAATGTTCCGAACAACCGTAAGACCAAAGTATATGTTGTGTGTGAGGATACTGAGATCTGTGACGGAATCAGCACACTGGAGAATTCCATCAAGCCGCTGATGATGGCAGAAAAGATTCTGGTACAGCAGACGAAAGAGAATATCGCAGATAATGCCGTTTCTGTTGTGGTACCGGATGCAGTCGTATATCTGCCATTGGAAGACCTGGTAGATTTTGAGCAGGAGATGGAACGCCTGCAAAAAGAAGAGGAGAAACTGAAAAAAGAAATCAAACGAGCAGAGGGCATGCTCTCCAATGAGCGTTTTATCAGCAAAGCACCGGAGGCAAAAGTGCAGGAAGAGCGTGAAAAGCTCGAAAAATATACACAGATGCTTCAGCAGGTACAGGAGAGAATGGCCGGACTGAAAAAATAAGTGAGGTTATCAATGAAACATATTCATATGAAGAAACCTGATATAAAAGGCTTTTTCCAGAAAATACGAAATTTAAAGATGCAGGATATCAAAGAGCATTTTAAGGAAAGAAAAGAGCGGCGCAGACAGATTCTGGAAAAGCGTCGCAATGGAAAATTCGCACGTAAAATGCAGCCGGTGTACAGGATGATGAATCGACTTTCATTAGTACTTCATTACCTGTTGGCATGTGTCTTAAACTTCATCATCGAGATCATATCCAGGCATTCCCTGTTTGAGGCATGGGACTATCTGGTAGGGACACCGAAGGTGTTTTTCTTCAACGCCTTTTTGATCTTTGCCACATTTTCTATTGTATATCTGGTCAGGAGACGTGTGTTTGCACGGATCCTGCTCAGTGTTTTCTGGCTGGCGCTTGGAGTTTGCAATGGATATATGCTGCTTAAAAGGGTTACGCCGTTCAATGCACAGGATCTGAAAGCATGGTCAGAAGGTCTGGCAGTGTCGAAGAATTATTTTTCGGCAATGGAGTTTGTTCTCCTTGGCGTAGGTATCGTGGCCGTGATCCTGTGGGTGATCTCCATGTGGAGAAGAGGCGGTCAGTACACAGGAAAGATGCATCGTGTGTGGGCTCTTTTCGGAGTTGTGATTTCTATCGGAGCCTATATCGGACTGACAAATATTGCGATTGACAAAAGGGTTGTTTCCAATTACTTTGGCAATATTGCATTTGCATATGAAGATTACGGATTCCCGTACTGTTTTGCTGCCAGTGTCTTTAATACAGGAATTTCAGAGCCTTCTGGATACAGTAAAGAGACAATGGATGAGATCACAGATGGCGGAGAGTTTTCCAAGAGCAGTACCGGATTAGAAGAAGGAGAGATGCCGAATATCATGTTCGTACAGCTGGAATCCTTTTTTGATCCGACAGAAGTGGAGTGGCTGCAGTTTTCCGAGGATCCGATTCCGAATCTGCGGAAGATGTTTCAAAATTATTCAAGCGGATATTTTAAGGCACCGTCGGTAGGAGCAGGTACGGCAAATACGGAATTTGAAGTGCTGACCGGAATGAGTATGCGTTTTTTCGGACCGGGAGAGTATCCGTATAAGACGTATGCCAAGACAAAATATGTGGAGAGTGCGGCATCTGCACTGAGTGCACTTGGATATGGTACAGAGGCACTTCACAATAACGGTGGAAATTTCTACAGCCGTGCACAGGTATATAACCATATGGGATTTGACCATTATACCAGCAAAGAGTTTATGAATATTTTGCAGACTACGCCAAATGGATGGGCAACGGATGACGTACTTTTAAAATACCTTGACCAGTCTATGAATACCACAGAAGGGCAGGATTTTGTCTTTACAGTCAGTGTTCAGGGACACGGAGAGTATCCGACGGAGAAAGTGATTGAAAATCCGAAGATCGTAGTAACCGGTCCGGAGGATGAGGGCAAGAAAAACGCATGGGAATACTATGTCAATATGGTGCATGAGATGGATGAATTTGCAGGAAATCTGGTGCGTCAGATTGAAGAGCGCGGAGAACCGACCGTACTTGTATTCTACGGAGACCATCTTCCGACGATGGGACTGGAGGCAAAGGATTTAAAGAGCAAATATTTGTATAATACAAATTATGTGATCTGGGATAATATCGGATTAAAACAGGAAGATAAGAATCTGGCAGCATATCAGATCATGGCAGAAGTGTTTGACCGTCTGGATATTCATTCCGGAACTGTATTAAACTATCACCAGCAGAGACGTCAGACGAAAAATTATCAGGCAGATCTGGAACTGCTTCAGTACGATCTCTTTACGGAAAGCAATACGCCTATGATAAATATGGCTCTCCGATCAAAGAAGGACATATGGTGATGGGAGTCAGTGATGTGACACTGGATAGTGTGATCGAGCAGCTGGATGGAAGTTACAGTCTGTATGGAGAGAACTTTACGAAACAGAGTAAGGTCTATGTCAACGGAGAGAAACAAACCAGCACCTTTTTGAACAATACCCGTCTGGATTTAAAAGATGTGGAGCTAAAAGACGGTGATGTGATTCAGGTCAATCAGGTTGGTTCCAGTGAGACTATTTTCAGGGAATCGGCACAATACGAATATAAGGATGAAAAACTCACCAAACTTCCGGATGCGGAGGACAAGGTGGAAACAGGACGAAATGCATTTGTCAATCAGGACAAAGATGTAAAGAAGGAAAGTAAAGATGAGTAGAGTGACTTATCAGGAAGCAGAAACGTATATTTCGGAATTGCCGAAATTTACGAAGAAAAATACACTGGAGCACACGCAGAAGTTTCTTTCTTTTCTCGGCAATCCACAGAATGGAAAAAAGGTCATCCATGTAGCAGGCACGAACGGAAAAGGTTCGGTCTGCGTGTATCTGGATGCGATGCTTCGGGCCCAGAGAAAGCACACAGGGCTTTTCACATCTCCGCATCTGATCCGGATGAATGAACGCATCCGGATGGATGGAGAACCGGTTTCAGACGAGACATTTACCCGTCTGTTTTTACGGACACAACAGAGCGTAAGGAGAATGGAGGCCGAAGGCCTTCCTCATCCGAGCTTTTTTGAATTTCTGTTCGGGATGGCGATGGCAGGCTTTGAGGAAGCAGGCGTGGAATATGTAATACTGGAAACAGGACTGGGCGGACGGCTGGATGCGACAAATTCTATCAGCGGTCCGCTTACCTGTATCCTCACATCGATCGGACTGGATCATACCGAGATTCTGGGAAATACGCTGGAAGAGATTGCGGCAGAAAAGGCAGGAATCTTAAAGCCGCATGTTCCTGTCATATTTGCAGATACACAGCAGGAGAGCAGTCGGGTTATTGAAGAGCGGGCAGGAGAGCTTGGCTGTCCTTGTAAAAAAATGGGAAAAGTGCGTACGAAATTCTGAAAATTCAGGACGGAACTCTTGCATTTTCTCCGTCAAATGCGTATTATGGAGATACTACATGGAAATTGCAGAACACTGCCATGTATCAGCCGGAAAATGCCATGCTTGCCATGGAGGCCATGCGTATGATCTTCGGAGAGCAGGGAGATGTCTCCGGATGGAGAGAGGCACTTTCACAGGTGAAGTGGGAAGGCAGAATGGAAGAGATTCTGCCGGATTTTTATGTAGACGGCGCTCACAATGTGAGTGCGGTAAGAATGTTTGTGCAGAGTATCCAAAGAGACAGACGAGAAAAGGTCGTGTTATTTTCTGCTGTCAGAGAGAAAAATTACGAAGAGATGATCCGGATTCTCTGTCAGGAGAAGAGCGTCAGCGAATATGTGATCACTCTGATCGAAGATAAGCGGGCTGCACAGACAGAAGAACTAAAGCAGATATTTCAGAAATATACAGATAAACCTGTTGTGGTAAAAGAAGAACTGCACCAGGCACTTACATATCTATTCTCCCGAAAGGCAGGAAAGGCGGTGTATTGCCTCGGATCTCTTTATCTGACAGGAATGATAAAAGCGATAACAGAGGAGGCAGGGTGATGCTGGACTATGAAAAAGAACTCAAAAATTTCAAACCGAGTCTGGAGGTAGAAGAAATCGAAGACGCGGTTTATCAGGAAGATCTATCAGATATGACAGATCTTTTGAAACAGGTCATGGACCAGAAGACAAAGTAAAGGATTATGGTGAAATAGATGAACTATACGGAGAAAATCCTGCACCAGTCAAACTACTGGTACAATGATGGGCTGAGGAAGGCGCAGATCAGGGATATGTCCGGTGCGATTACCTCTCTTCGGAAAAGTCTGCAGTACAACAGGGCGAATATTGATGCCAGAAATCTTTTGGGTCTCGTGTATTATGGCAGGGGAGAAGTAGCAGAGGGGCTTGTGGAGTGGATCATCAGTAAGAATTTAAAGCCTAAGGACAACCTGGCGGATCGTTTTATTGATGAAGTCCAGAAATCAGCAAAAAAACTGGAGCAGATCAATCAGGCAGTCAAGAAGTATAACCAGTGTCTGATTTATTGTGAACAGCAGGGAGAAGATCTGGCGATCATCCAGCTGAAAAAAGTGATCGCAGCACACCCGACATTTTTGAAAGCGTATCAGCTTCTTGCACTTTTGTATCTTCATACTGCACAGTATACAAAGGCGCGGCAGATTTTAAAAACGGCAAGAAAACTGGATACGACGAATGACATTACGCTGCGCTATATGCATGAATTGTCGCTGATCGGCGGGCAGAAGACAACGAAAAAATCCAGAGAAGAGAGTGTGGAGTACAAGCTGGGCAATGAGACGATCATTCAGCCGGCACACGGAAAAAGAGTCAGACAGATTTCAGGGAAAGTAACGGCAGGCAATATTTTTGCCGGGGTACTGATCGGAGCCGCAATCGTCTGGTTTCTGATCGTTCCTTCTGTAGATGAAGCGAAGGTGGCAAAGCAGAATAAGCAGGTTGTAGAATACAGCAACAGGATCAATGCACTGGAAGCACAGGTCAGTGCACAGACAAAGACATTGGATGAGTACCGGGCACAGGATTCGGACAAAGAAGCGCAGGCGCAGAGCGCGGCCAGCACATCGGAGAGTTATGAGAATCTGATGACGGTATCCAGCCAGTATGAGAGCGGAGAGTATTCAGATGCGACGCTGGCAGATACGCTTCTGAACGTGAACCGGGATGCACTGGGACAGAGCGGACAGGCACTCTATGATGAGCTCTCAACAGAGATTTTTCCGGGAGCCTGTGAGACAAAATATCAGAATGGAATGGCAGCACTCAATGTTGCAAATTATGAGACGGCAATTGATGCACTGGGAAAAGTAGTGCGGATGGATGAGCAGTATGACAGTGGAGCTGCCCTGTTAAATCTCGGGATCGCTTATATGAGAAGCGGTGACAATGAGAATGCAAAGACTTATTTTAATCGTGTGGCGGAGCTGTTCCCGGGAACAGAAAATGAGGCGACAGCCAAAAGTAATTTGAACTCAATGAGTGATACCGCTGCAGACGATACCAAAACGGCAGATGATACGCAGGAATAAGATGGTTGAAAAAGCTACGAAAGAGAAGGATATGCAAAAAAGCATATCCTTTTTTAAGTGCGCTTTTGCGTGCATGTTCGAACGGGCGAAAGGGGATTTGAGACAATGAGTATGGAATATCAGGTGCAGGAAAATTGTCTGACGATTTTTCTTCCAAAAGAGGTGGATCATCACAATGCAGAGGAAGTGAAAAAGAGTGCAGATGCGATCATAGAAAAAGAGCATATCAAATATGTCATTTTTGACTTTGAACAGACAGATTTTATGGACAGTTCGGGAATCGGCGTGATCATGGGGAGATATCGAATGATCTGTCTGATCGGAGGAGAGGTGTGGGCAGTTCATGCCAATGCCAGGATAAGAAAGATCCTGACCATGTCGGGAGTCACGAAAATCATGCAGATATATGAGGAGGAACAGGTATGAAGGATACCAATGAAATGGAAATTTTATTTGACAGCCGTTCAGAAAATGAAGGATTTGCAAGAGTGGCAGTAGCAGCGTTTATGACACAGTTAAATCCGACGGTGGAAGAAGTTTCAGATGTCAAAACGGCAGTGTCAGAAGCTGTGACAAATGCGATCATTCACGGATATGATAATCAGATCTGTAAGGTCTCTATCCGATGCAGTGTCAGAGGAAAAGAACTGACGGTAGAAGTCAGAGATACCGGAAAGGGAATTGAAAATATCAAACAGGCAATGACTCCGATGTATACAAGCAAACCGGAGCTGGAACGTTCCGGGATGGGATTTTCTTTTATGGAAGCGTTTATGGATAACGTACATGTAATCTCAGAACCCGGAGAAGGAACCAGAGTTATCATGAAAAAGAGCATTGGGAAAGAAAGGGAGACATGGATCACACAATCGCTTTGATCGAAAAATCACACAATGGAGATAAAGAAGCGAGAGAACAACTGGTGGAAGAAAATATCGGGCTGATCTGGTGTGTTGTAAAACGGTTTTATGGACGGGGAATCGAGGCAGAAGATCTTTTTCAGATAGGGAGTATCGGGCTTATCAAGGCAATCGACAAATTTGATCTGTCCTATGACGTGAAATTTTCAACCTATGCCGTTCCTATGATATCAGGAGAAATCAAGCGCTTTTTAAGAGATGACGGAATGATCAAAGTCAGCCGTTCACTCAAGGAACTCTCTTATCGGATCTTTCAGACGAGAGAGAAGATGACAGACGGACTGGGAAGAGAGCCGACGCTGGAAGAACTGTCACAGGAGATGGGAATAGAAAAAGAAGAACTGGTGCAGGCAATGGAAGCCTCGGGAGAGGTTGAATCTCTGTATCGCCCGATCCATCAAAAAGAAGGAAGTGAGATTTCGCTTCTGGACAAGTTGGAAGAAAAAGAACACCGGGAAGAGAAAATTCTGGATCGAATGCTGCTTGGGCAGCTGTTGGAAAAATTAGACGGACAGGAAAGAACCTTGATCTATCTGCGGTATTTTGCGGAAAAAACACAGTCGGCAGTGGGAAAAGAAATGGGAATTTCCCAGGTTCAGGTGTCCAGAATGGAAAAGAAAATCATTCAAAATTTAAGAGAGATGACGCACTGAGAAATCGCATTGTAAAGGGTATATTTTTTCATGGATGTCAGATACTAAGGTCAGAATAAAAGTAGGAGGATGATCAAAGTGGAAAACGGAAAACGAAAAATAATGTGGTGTCTGACAATCCTGGTAGTGGCAGCAGTAGCGATCGGAGTAATTTACTATGTGAAGACAAATATGTCGCCGGCACAGCAGACAAAAGGCTACCTGATCCGGAAGGTGGAGGAGATATCCCATGGCTGTTAATCAGGATACGCTGTATGTAAAAGGAGACAGAAATGTAGAAGTGACAAAGCGGGAAGTGACACTTGGAGATCTGGTTTCTATGGAATGCAGTAACCGCGTTATCCTGCCGCATTTGAAGACAATGAAGGTCTTGAAAATTCCGGAAAATGGAGAAAAGCGGTATGTGATCTCCATTTTAAAGATTATTGCGTGTATCCATGAGAAATATCCGGGGCTGGAAGTGCAGAATCTGGGAGAAACGGATTTGATCGTCACATATGAAATGCAGAAAACACCGTCGAAATGGGTGCATGTGGCAAAAACGATCCTGGTAGTACTGATCACATTTTTTGGAGCGGCGTTTTCCATGATGGCATTTAACAATGATGTGGATGTGGATAAGCTGTTTGGATATATCTATTACTGGATGACAGGAAAACAAAGCAGCGGCTTTACAATACTGGAGGTCTCCTATTCTGTAGGAATTACGATCGGGATTCTGGTATTCTTCAATCATTTTGGAAAGAGGCGGTTTTCTGTGGATCCGACGCCGATGGAGGTGCAGATGCGTCTGTATGAAAATGACATCCAGACAACATTGATCGAGGATGCTGCACGAAAGGAGGAAGAACTGGATGTGGACAGAGCAAATCGTCTTGGGGCTCATAGGACTTAGCTCCGGAGTTGCAGTGGCAGGCGGATTATTTGCATTTATCGTAGAACTTGGAGTAGTAGCAGATCTGGCTGACCGGACACATACGGCAGAAAATCTTTTGCTGTATGAGGATTCTATCGCACTTGGCGGAATTTTAGGAAATGCCCTGTTTTGTTTTCAGATCAGGATTCCCGGTGCAGGCTTTGTTCTTCCCTTTTTCGGCGTGCTGTCCGGCATATTTGTAGGATGCTGGGCAATGGCATTGGCAGAAATCCTGAATGTATTTCCGATTTTTATCAGGAGAGTAAAGCTGGTATGCTATATCAAGTGGTTTATCATCGGGATTGCACTTGGAAAAGGCTTTGGAGCATGTATTGCATTTTTTCAATGACAGAGTTAAGTTACTGGTCACACAGTGACAAAATTTATAAAATTTATAGAAAACTAACGATAAATTAGTTAAAAATATACAAATCCTATAGTAACATGAAGAAAATACGGATTTGAAAGGAGTTTACTAATTTATGAAAGGTTATGCAATGCTGAAAATTGGGGAATCCGGATGGATTGAAAAAGAGAGGCCTGTATGTGGTCCGTTGGATGCGATCTGCCGCCCGCTTGCAGTCGCAATCTGTACTTCGGATGTACACACTCTCTGGGAAGGCGCGATTGGGGAGCGGCACAATATGATCCTGGGACATGAGTGCTGTGCAGAGGTTGTAGAAGTCGGAGAGTTGGTAAAGGATTTTAAACCGGGAGACCGTGTACTTGTTCCGGCGATCACACCGGACTGGAATTCGCTGGAGGCACAGGCAGGATACTCAATGCATTCAGGCGGGATGCTGGCAGGATGGAAGTTCTCGAACTTTAAAGACGGTGTGTTCTCTGAATTCTTCCATGTAAATGATGCGGATGGCAATCTGGCACTGCTTCCATCGAATATTTCCACAGTGGATGCATGTATGCTCTCTGATATGGTACCGACAGGCTTTCACGGAGTTGAGCTTGCCGATGTACAGTTTGGAGATACCGTTCTTGTGATCGGAATCGGACCGGTAGGATTGATGTCAGTAGCCGGAACAGCACTCAGAGGTGCTTCCAGAATTATTGCAGTCGGAACCCGCAAAAACTGCGTGGAAGCAGCAAAGTTGTACGGGGCAACTGATTTTGTAAGTTATAAGAATGGAACGATCGAAGAGCAGGTACTTGCCATGACAGATGGAAAAGGAGTAGACAAAGTTGTGATCGCAGGCGGCGGATGTGAGACCTTTGAATCAGCGGTAAAATGTCTGAAACCGGGCGGAAAGATCGGAAATGTCAACTATCTCGGAAGCGGTGCTTATGTGACTGTTCCACGTGTGGAATGGGGCGTTGGTATGGGGCACAAGCAGATCAACGGAGGTCTGATGCCTGGCGGACGTCTGCGTATGGAAAAACTGGGCGCTCTGGTAGCAGCTGGCAAACTGGATGTACACCCTCTGGCTTCCCATGTATTTGAAGGATGGGATCATCTGGAAGAGGCGCTGTTTATGATGCGTGATAAACCGGCGGATCTGATCAAACCGGTTGTAAAGATTTCAGACTGATAAGGATGGCATGAGAGATGAAGATTTTAGTGGTATCCGGATTTTTAGGAGCAGGAAAGACGACATTTATCCGGACACTTGCAGAACGTACCAAAAAAGATTTTGCAGTGATGGAAAATGAATATGGGGCGGTCAATGTGGACGGAGATCTTCTGGAACAGACGAAAGACTTAAATATCTGGGAGCTGACAGAGGGGTGTATCTGTTGTTCTATGCAGAACGACTTTGCCACGTCTATCCAGACCATTGCCAATACAGTGGATCCGGAATATCTGATCGTAGAACCGACCGGTGTGGGGATGCTCAGTAAGATCATAGAGAATATTCAGAAGATTGAATATGAGAGGATCACTCTGCTTGAGCCGCTCACGATTCTGGACGGTACGATGTATGATCGTTGTATGTCTGAATTTTCAGAGATCTGCGAGGATCAGATCCAGTCTGCAGGCAGGATTCTGGTTTCCAAGATGGAATATGCTGCAGAGAATGAACGGTGCAGTTTGAAACAGAAGCTGATAGCGCTCAATCCGGAAGCTGAGATCTGTGTTTCTCATTATACAGAACAGGGAGATGATTGGTGGGCTTCACTGCTGACATCGTATCTTGACAAAGAGATTCCAATGAAGGAAGAGCGGGAGTTGGATCTGGAAAATATTGGACTGACGGAAGTCAGCCTGCAATCGGAGCAGGAGCTGATTCTGTTTTTGCAGGGAGTAGTTGCGGGTGTGTTCGGAGATATCTGCAGAGCAAAAGGATATCTTCCGGTGGGAAAAGGATGGCTTCGCTTTGATGTGACAGATCGTACATACAGCGTTACCGGTATTGATAAGATGCCGGAAGCAAAAGCTATTTTTATTGGAAGACAATTAAAAAGAAACTGGCTTCGTGAAGTGCTGCAAAAAGAATTATATGTAGAAGTATCAAAACGGGCGATCCGTCCGATGCGGAAACGAAGCAAGGTATAAAAGGGGAGGTGAGATTCCGGATAAGGAGTCTCACCTCTTCTTTTAAAACTGCATCCAGATCCAGTATAAAAGTCCCAGAAGAGAACTGGTGCAGATTCCATAGAGAATGACAGGTCCGGATATGGTAAAGATCTTGCAGCCAATCCCGAATACCTGCCCTTCTTTTTTATACTCGATCGCCGGAGCTGCCACCGAGTTGGCAAAGCCGGTGATGGGAACCAATGCACCAGCTCCTCCCCATTTTGCGATCTTTGGATAGAGTCCAACTCCGGTGAGGATGATACTCAGTAAGATCAGTGAAAGAGAAGTCCAGTTGCTGCAGTGGTCTTTGCTCAGTCCGATCATTTCACAATAATTATAAATACCTTGTCCGATCACACAGATAATTCCTCCCGTGATAAAGGATTTTGCCATATTCAGATAAACATTGTGCACCGGTGTTTTCTTTTTTACATAGTCTTCATACTGCTGCTGTCGTTTTTCTTTTTCTGTCTGCTTCAAAACTATCGCCTCCTTTTTCTTATTTCATAGTATCCGAAAAAAACGGAAAAATATTCTGTCCCCGGAAAGATTTTCAATCGGATGTATATTTCATCTGGTGAGATGCATACTAACAGCAGAAAGAATTTGCAAAAACAGGAAGAAAAGAGGAGAGAAGATGAATCAGATCAGAGGCAGTCAGAGCATCAGTTTCGGGGAAGCTCCCTATTTGATCAGCAGTGCTTGTGTAGCGGGAAGCAAAGAGGCGGAAGGTCCCCTTGGAAAGCTATTTGATATGGTGAACCAGGATGATCTTTTTGGAGCAAAAACATGGGAGGAGGCAGAGAGTACCATGCAGAAAGAAGCATGTGTACTGGCACTTGGAAAAGCACATATGGATGCAAAGCATGTGCGCTATCTGTATGGCGGAGATCTTCTGCGTCAGGGAATCGCCACTTCCATGGGGGTGGAAGAATTACAGATTCCCATGTTCGGATTGTACGGAGCCTGTTCTACATCCGGAGAAGCACTTGCTCTTTCTGCTATGAGCGTGGCAGCCGGGTATGGGGAATATATGCTGGCAGTGACTTCCAGCCACTTTGGAAGCGCGGAAAAGGAATTTCGGTTTCCGCTGGGGTATGCGTCCCAGCGTCCCTTATCTGCCAGCTGGACGGTGACGGGAAGCGGCGCATTTCTGGTAGGCAGACAGAAAAGCCATGTGAGGATCACAGGCGTGACGGTTGGGAAAATTGTGGACTATGGACTGAAGGATTCCCAGAATATGGGAGCGTGTATGGCACCGGCAGCAGCAGATACCATTTTAACAAATCTGAAGGACTTCGGAAGAAGCCCGACCAGCTATGACCGGATCATTACAGGAGATCTCGGGTATATCGGACAGAGTATTTTACTGGATTTTATGAGTAAGAACGGGCATCAGATGCGGGACAGACACCTGGACTGCGGAATGAAGATCTTTGATCAGGAGAAACAGGATACGCATGCGGGAGGAAGTGGATGCGGCTGTGCGGCAGTGACGCTTTCCGCCTATATTCTTCCGAAGATTCAGAGAGGGGAGTGGAAACGGGTACTCTTTGTACCGACAGGTGCCCTGATGTCTACGGTCAGTTACAACGAAGGGGCAAGCGTTCCGGGAATTGCACATGGGATCGTGCTGGAACATTGCTGAGAAAAGGAGGAGATTAAGATGGAATATGTACATGCGTTCTGGGTGGGAGGTCTGATCTGTGCGGCGGTACAGATTTTGATGGACCGGACCAAGTTGATGCCGGGAAGAATCATGGTGCTGCTTGTATGCAGCGGCGCAGTGCTTGGATTTTTGAATATTTACGGACCATTTCAGAAATTTGCAGGAGCGGGAGCGAGCGTACCGCTCCTTGGATTCGGAAACGTACTGTGGAACGGTGTCAAAGAAGCCGTTGAGAAAAATGGGTTTCTGGGAATCTTTATGGGTGGTTTTAAAGCCAGTGCTGTGGGAATTTCAGCAGCATTAATTTTCGGTTATCTGGCATCTCATATCTTTGAACCGAAGATGAAAAAATAGACACCGTGTCTTTATGTTAAGGAAATGTAAAGATTTTGTTGTTTTTTGTCGAGTATAATGTTATCGTAATAGTGCGGAAAATTTTATAAAGGGTTTATTACAGGAGGAAACGTATGGATTACGTGAGCATTATTCTCCCATTTATCGGGGGACTGGGTATGTTTATCTATGGTATGCAGATCATGGCCCAGGGATTGGAGAATGCAGCAGGCAGCAAGATGAAGAGTCTGCTGGAGGTACTGACAAAGAATAAGTTTTTTGGAGTTTTGCTCGGTGCTTTTATTACAGCTGTCATTCAGAGTTCATCCGCTACGACAGTGATGGTAGTCGGATTTGTAAATGCAGGGATCATGAATCTTACCCAGGCGATGGGAGTGATCATGGGAGCCAACATCGGTACTACGGTGACCGGATGGCTGGTATCCAGTGTCGAGTGGGCAAAAGCGCTCAGCCCGGCGAATATTGCACCGGTGGCAGTTATGATAGGTGTGATTGTGATGCTGACAGGAAAAAGACGTTCTACAAAGGATATTTCCAGTATCATTGTGGGATTTGGTATCTTATTCATCGGTATTACGACGATGTCAGATGCAGTCGAGCCGCTGCAGCAGTCAGAGGCATTCTGCAATCTGTTTGTAACACTTGGACACAGTCCGTTCCTTGGAATCGTGGCCGGTGCGCTTGTTACAGCTGTGATTCAGAGTTCATCTGCATCAGTGGGGATCTTACAGAGTCTTGCGGCAGCAGGACTGGTTCCGTTTAATGCGGCTGTTTACATTATCATGGGACAGAATATCGGTACCTGTGTGACTGCCATCATGTCCAGTATCGGGGCAAAGAAGACAGCAAAGACAGCAGCTGTGATGCATCTGTTGTTCAACATCATCGGTACGATCATCTTCAGCGTTGTTGCGATCGTATTCTTTAAAGTGATCAATCCGGGATTTGGAGAAGCCCTGATCACACAGACAGAGATCAGTACAGTTCACACGATCTTTAATATCGGAACTACGATCCTGCTCTTCCCGGTATCTGACTGGATCATTAAGCTGGCGAAGAAACTGGAGAGAGAAGATTCTGACGATGTGGATGAAGGACAGGTACTTCTGGACGACAGAATGCTGGAGACACCAAGCATTGCGCTCCAGTCTACAGTCAGCGAGATGGTAAGAATGGGACATGTTGTGCGGGGAACCATGGATCGTACAAGAGATGTGCTGATCACCAAGAAGCGTGAGGAGATAGAAAAGATCCGGGAGGAAGAGACAATCGCAGACGGATTGTGCAAAGGAATCACAGAGTATGCGATTAAACTGAATACACTTTCCATCAATGAGAAGGAGCATCAGGAGGTGGCGAGTATCCTGCAGATCGTATCGGATATCGAGCGTGTCAGCGATTACTGTGAAAATATTTCTGAATTTGCAGAGAATCTCAAAGATCAGAAAGCATCCTTCTCCGAGATCGCAAGAGAAGAGATCCAGCAGATGGAAGACGTCTGTATCGACTGCTTCCGGTATGCGATCGAGGCACTGGAAGAGCGCAGCAAAGAAAAGGCGATGAAGGTCATTGAAAAAGAGAGTCAGGCAGATGAGCTGGAGATCGCACTGCGTACGGCACATATGAAGCGTCTGGCAAGAAATGAGTGCAGCACGGAATCCGGAATCGTATTCCTGGATGCATTGGTATGTCTTGAGAGAATCTCGGATCATGCGAGAAATATCGCAGAAGAGATTTTGACGGCAGAATAGGGGATTTTACAAAACAAAGAGAGCGGGGCATTTGCAAAAAAGCGGCAAATGCCCCGTTTTTGCGCTGTTTTTTTCATATTTTACAAAAACTTAACAAGGAAAAGAAAGGTGATTTTACATAGATTTAACATTCAGATGATGATATATTTTACAATTCTTCTGTATCATTGCTAACTGTGGAGAAAAGAAAAAACACTTTTGAAAAAAAGGAGATTAAGTAAAATGAAAATGAAAAAGTTTATCGCAGTTTTGGCAACAGTAGGTATGGTAGCAGCACTGGCAGCAGGATGTGGTTTTGGAGATGATGTATCTGCTGATAAAGGAACAAAGACAGAAAGTGCGTCCAGTGACTGGGATTCTTCCAATGATATCACGATTGTATCCAGAGAAGATGGATCTGGAACAAGAGGAGCTTTCGTAGAGCTGTTTGGTATTCAGCAGGAAGTTGACGGAGAAAAAGTAGATATGACAACTGTGGATGCACAGGTTACAAATAATACATCTGTTATGCTTACAACAGTAGCAGGGGATGAGTATGCCATCGGATATGTATCTCTGGGATCTCTGGATGAGAGTGTAAAAGCACTTAAGATTGATGGAGCAGAAGCAACAGAAGAGAATATCGAAAATGGTTCTTACAAAGTATCAAGACCGTTTAATATTGCAGTAAAAGAAGGCGCTGACAATGAAGTTGCAAATGATTTCATCACCTATATCATGAGTACAGAAGGTCAGAAAATCGTAGCAGACAACGGTTATATTCCGGTTGCCGATACAAAAGCATATGATGGAACAAAACCGTCAGGAAGCGCAGTAGTAGGAGGATCTTCTTCTGTATCACCGGTTATGGAAAAACTGATCGAGGCATACAAAAGTGTAAATCCGAATGCAAAGATCGAGCTGCAGACATCTGATTCTACAACAGGTATGACATCGACTCTGGAAGGAAGCTATGATATTGGTATGGCATCCCGTGAACTGAAAGAGGAAGAAGTGGGACAGGGATTAAAAGCAACTGTGATCGCAACCGACGGAATCGCAGTGATCGTAAACAATGACAACCCGACAGAAGAGTTAAGTTCTGATCAGGTAAAATCCATCTACACAGGAGAAACTTATACTTGGGATGAAGTAACTGAATAATTGATAAGAGGAAAGAAGAATGAAATCAAAAGCATGGACTGAAAAATTCATGCAGGGAGTATTCTTGATAGCCGCCTGTACTTCTGTACTGGCGGTAGCTCTCATTTGTATCTTTTTGTTTGCAAATGGAGTCCCTGCAATCAGAGAAATCGGGTTCGTAAAATTTATTACCGGAGAACTGTGGAGACCGAACAATAATCTGTTTGGAATCTTCCCGATGATCATCGGAAGCTTATATGTAACAGCAGGTGCGATCGTGTTCGGAGTGCCGATCGGAATTCTGACATCTGTATTTATGGCAATGTACTGCCCGAAAAAAATATACAGACCGCTGAAAGCAGCAACAGAGCTGTTGGCAGGAATTCCTTCCGTTGTGTATGGATTCTTCGGTCTGGTCGTACTGGTGCCAATGGTACGGGAGTTCGGAAGAACATTAAAACAGATGGGGATCGTGGAAAAAGCAGGAGACGGAAAAGGACTTCTCACTACGTCGATCATTCTGGGAATGATGATCTTGCCAACAATCATCGGAACCACAGAGAGTGCGATCCGCGCTGTGCCGACCCATTATTATGAAGGAGCACTGGCTCTGGGAGCAACCCATGAGAGAAGTATTTTTACAGTTGTGATCCCGGCTGCAAAATCCGGAGTACTGGCAGGAATCGTGCTGGGAATCGGACGTGCGATCGGAGAGACCATGGCAGTTATCATGATCGTGGGAAATCAGCCGAGAATTGCACAAAATATCCTGCAGGGAATGCGTACGCTGACAGGAAATATCGTACTGGAGATGGGATATGCGACAGGTCTGCACAGGGAAGCGCTGATCGCGACAGGTGTAGTATTATTTGTGTTCATCCTGATCATCAACTTCAGTGTGGCAATGCTGAAAAGGAGGACAGAACATGAGTAATCAGACTGGAATCGGAGAAAAGCTGAAAAGCTATTTAAAACATCCGGGTTCATTTATTGTAATGCTTCTGGTGATGCTGGGAGCAATTATCACGTTTGCGGTTCTGCTGTTTTTGATCGCTTATATTCTGATCAACGGAGTGCCGCATATCAAGCCGTCTTTGTTCGCGTTCGAATATACATCTGAGAATGCCTCTTTGATGCCGGCTTTGATTAACACGATTATCATGACGCTGCTTTCTTTGCTGATCGCGGTTCCGTTTGGAATCTTCTCTGCGATCTTCCTTGTAGAGTATGCAGGGAAAGGGAATAAATTTGTGGAAGTGATCCGTCTGACAACAGAGACACTTTCCGGAATCCCTTCCATCGTATATGGATTGTTCGGAATGTTGTTTTTTGTCAATACATTAGGATGGGGATTTTCCCTGCTGGCCGGTGCGTTTACACTGGCGATCATGATCCTTCCGCTGATCATGAGAACAACAGAAGAAGCGTTAAAAGCAGTTCCGGATTCCTTCAGAGAGGGAAGTTTTGGACTGGGAGCAGGAAAGCTGCGTACCGTATTTAAGATTGTACTCCCGTCGGCAATTCCTGGAATTTTAGCAGGAATCATCCTGGCGGTTGGAAGAATTGTGGGAGAGACAGCGGCGCTGATCTATACAGCAGGTACTGTTGCACAGGTACCGACAAATGTTTTTGGTTCCGGAAGAACCCTGGCAGTTCATATGTACAATCTGTCCAGTGAAGGACTGTACATGGATCAGGCATATGCAACAGCAGTCATTCTTCTGATACTTGTAGTCGGAATCAACACGATTTCGAGCGTAATCGCGAAAAAACTGACAAAAGCGTAGAGAGAAAGGAATAAACAATGGGGAAGATCAGTGTGAAAAACCTGGATTTATATTACGGAGATTTTAAAGCACTCAAAAATATCAATCTGGAAATAGAGGCAAATAAAATTACAGCGTTTATCGGACCGAGTGGATGCGGAAAGTCCACGTTATTAAAGTCCATCAACCGCATGAATGATCTGGTGGAAGGATGCTGCATCGATGGTGATATCCTTCTGGACGGACAGAATATCTTCAAAGGAATGGATGTGAACCTGCTCCGTAAGCGGGTAGGAATGGTGTTTCAGAAACCAAACCCATTTCCAATGAGCATTTATGACAATATTGCCTATGGACCGAGAACACACGGAATCCGTTCCAAAGCAAAACTGGATGATATTGTAGAAAAGTCACTGCGAAATGCGGCAATCTGGGATGAGTGTAAAGACCGTCTCAAAAAAAGTGCGTTGGGAATGTCCGGAGGACAGCAGCAGAGACTCTGTATTGCCAGAGCACTTGCAGTAGAACCGGAAGTACTTTTGATGGATGAGCCGACATCCGCTCTGGATCCGATCTCTACATCGAAGATAGAAGACCTTGCGATGGAACTGAAAAAAGATTATACTATTGTCATGGTAACACACAACATGCAGCAGGCGGTACGTGTGTCGGATAACACAGCCTTTTTCCTTCTTGGAGAAGTGATTGAGTACAACAACACAGAAACATTGTTTTCCATTCCGTCTGATAAGAGAACGGAAGATTATATTACAGGGAGGTTTGGTTAATTTATGCGCAACAAATTTGACAGACAGCTACAGATACTGGAGGAGCAGCTTATTCATATGGGTGAGTTGTGTGAGAGTGCGATCGCGAATGCGACAAAGGCGTTGAGCGATGGAAGTATTGAGCAGGCAAAGGCAGTGATCAATGCGGATGCTGAGATCGATGAGATGGAAAAAGATATTGAAAAGCTTTGTCTGAAACTGCTCTTACAGCAGCAGCCGGTGGCAAAGGATCTGAGAAGAATCTCAGCAGCATTGAAGATGATCACAGATATGGAGCGAATCGGAGATCAGACGGCAGATATTGCGGAAATCGTAATTTCAGCCAATACAGAGGAAAGCGTAGATATCAAGGATATTGGAAGAATGGCATCTGTTGTAAGTAAGATGGTGCGCGACAGCGTCACATCGTATGTACAGAAAGATCTGGAGCTTGCGCGCCAGGTAATGCTGGAAGATGATAAAGTGGATCGCCTCTTTGACAATATCCGGGAAGAGATGGTAAATTATATCGCGATCAATAAAGGGCAGCGGGGCAGCCGGATCGTGGATCTGATCATGGTGACAAAATATCTGGAGCGTATCGGAGATCATGCGACCAACATTGCAGAGTGGGTGGAATTTTCCATTACAGGAGTACACCGAAACGGAGTGAATGTATAAGTGTAAAAAGGAGAAAAGATATGATTTATTGCGTGGAAGATGATGACAATATCCGCGAACTGGTCATTTACACTCTGGAGACGACCGGTCTTAAGGCAAAGGGATTTGCAGAAGGCACGGCATTTATGGAAGCTTTGGCGTTTGATACGCCAGAGCTTATTTTACTTGATATCATGCTTCCGGGTGAGGATGGGCTGGAGCTTTTGAAAAAGCTGAAGAATTCCGCAAAGACGAAGGATATTCCGGTGATCATGGTGACTGCAAAGGGTGCAGAGTATGACAAGGTGATCGGTCTGGATTCGGGAGCGGATGATTATGTGACCAAGCCTTTCGGAATGATGGAGCTGGTATCCAGGATCAAAGCAGTTCTTCGAAGATCCGGCAGAGTGCAGGAGCAGGATATGCTGTCAGTCAACGGAGTCAGTGTAGATGTGAAAAAGCATGAAGTGAAAGTGGCAGGAGAAATCGTGACACTGACACTGAAGGAGTTTGAGCTCCTGGAGAGACTGATGAGAAACCAGAATATTGTACTGACAAGAGATCAGCTTTTAGAGGATATCTGGGGATATGATTTTGATGGAGAGACAAGAACGGTAGATGTGCATGTGCGGACACTCAGACAGAAGCTGGGAGAAAAAGGCGATATTATCAAGACTGTACGGGGAGTCGGCTACAGAATAGGAGGAGGCAATGAAGGCTAAGATCCAGAGAAGTATGCTTCTTGTTCTGTTTGTGACGATCCTGATTTTTTATGGACTTTTGACACTGGTTATGTATCAGAAGAACCTGACGCTGCTAAAAGAAGAAGTGAATCAGGAGGCCAGGTATATCCGGACTGCTGTCGATATTTCGGGACCAGCGTATCTGAAAGAAATGGACGGAGTGGATATAAAAACCCGGGTCACGAGAATCAGTACGGAGGGAAAGGTGCTTTATGATTCAGGCAATGACGCAGAAACACTGGAAAATCACAGCAAACGTCCGGAGGTAAAAGAGGCGCTTGCAAGTGGAACCGGTGAGGATGTCCGCGTATCCGGAACCGTTGGAAAAGAGATGTATTATTATGCGATCCTTCTGCAGGATGGCTCTGTACTTCGCGTGGCAAAGACGATGGACAATCTGGGAGCTATGGCAAGAGATACACTTCCGGTGATCGGGGTACTGGCAGTTGTGATGATGATATTTGCATGGATTCTCGGGCGCTGGCAGACAGAACGGCTGATTCGTCCGATCAATGAACTGGATATTGAGCATCCGCTGGAAAATGTGGTCTATGAAGAATTAAGGCCGCTGTTGACTGCGATGGACAGACGGAACAAAGAAAAAGCGGCAGTGGAAGATATGAGAAAAGAGTTTTCCGCAAATGTCTCTCACGAATTGAAAACGCCGCTGACTTCGATTTCCGGCTATGCGGAGATCATGAAAAACGGACTGGTCCGTCCGGAGGATATTCCCAATTTTTCAGAGCGGATTTACAAAGAAGCAAAACGCCTGATCACATTGATCGAAGATATCATAAAATTATCCAAACTGGATGAAGGCTCCGTAGAGATTGAAAAAGAAGAAGTAGATCTTTACGAACTGAGCAGAGAGATTATCAGCAGACTGTCCATGCAGGCAAGTATGAAGCATGTTCATGTTTCTCTTTCAGGAGAGCCGGTAACCTATGTGGGAATCCGGCAGATCCTGGATGAGATGATCTACAATATTTGTGAGAATGCGATCAAATATAATGTAGAGGGCGGAAGTGTCTCTGTCTGGGCAGGCAACACACTGAATGGCCCAAAAGTCCAGGTGAATGATACCGGGATCGGGATACCGAAAGAGCATCAGGAGCGGATCTTTGAGCGGTTCTATAGAGTGGATAAAAGTCATTCTAAAGAGCGGGGCGGCACAGGACTGGGACTCTCCATCGTGAAGCATGGAGCGCTGCTTCACAATGCAAAGGTAAGTGTGGAGAGTGATACCGGAAAAGGAACACGGATGGAAATTCTGTTTGAGACATCTCAGTCAGAGTGATGGAAAAGCGTTCTGGGTGGCTCGTGAAATTCTGCTTTGTAGGCGCGCGAAAATGTGGAGTAATCCTGAAAGCCGCTTGCAAGGCAGGCCTGCGTGATTGGCATTCCATCCAGGATCAAAGTGCGGGCAAGCAAAAGCCTGCGGTAGGTGATATAATTTCCGATGGTATATCCAGTTTCCGCTTTGAAGAGGCGCATCATATAATATTTGCTCAGATAAACCCGGGAAGAGAGAAAATCTACGTCCAGAGATTCTGTCAGGTGCTGGTTGATATACTGGATCAGATCGACGATCTTCGGATTGTACAGACTGGTGTCCAGAAATTCTACCCGGTTTTTAATGGCAGCCCGGTTGAGGTGGATCATAAATTCCAAAAATAAGATCTGCCGGTACAGACTGCCGGCATATTCCGTATCAGAAAAAGAACGTTCCAGGCGGTTCGTGATCTTGAAAAGAGAGCTTTTTTCAAGAGAATGAATGCGCAGCACATTGGAATGTTCTTTTTTTGCTTTTTCAAAACAATAGGAAAGATCATAGTCATCAGTCCGGTAGGCATCAATAAAACCGGGAGAAATATAGACGATGATCCGTTCATAGGGAAGAGAAGGATCCACCTGAACCCTGTGGATATCATTCCGGTTTACGAGGACAATGTCGTAAGGTTCCAAAGGATATGTCTTTCCTTCTACAAAGTATTGCACATTACCGGAAATAAAAATCGTGATTTTGTGGAATTCGTGGTAATGAAATTCAAATTCTGTGGAAATCTGATCGGTCAGATGAAAAATCTTAAAGTCACTGTTTAAGTATCCACGCTTATTGTATCCGCCCATAATAACCTCCTGAAAAATAAGATACTTTCAGTATAGAGCATTATTTGCAATATAGAAAGCATTTTCTCTATTCTATTTGAAGAAAATGCGGGATATAATAAAAACAGAGACAAATCAGGAAGCAATATCGAGGAGGCAGAAAAATGGATATCACATTAGAACGTTATCATGGGTTGGGAAACGATTATCTTGTCTATGATCCAAATAAAAATGAACTGGAGCTGAATGAAGAAAATGTGAAAATGCTCTGTAACCGGAATATGGGGCTTGGAGCAGACGGAATTCTGGAAGGACCGTTAATGGAAGAAAAGCAGATGGCAGTCCGTATCTGGAATCCGAACGGAAGCATTGCGGAAAAGAGTGGAAACGGTGTGCGGATTTTTGCCAAATATTTGAAAGATGCAGGATATGTACAGAAGAAGCATTATACAATGCTGACCGATGGCGGCGAGGTAGAAATCACTTACCTGAATGAAGAGGGAAGCAGGCTGAAGGTTTCTATGGGGAAACTGTCATTCTGGAGTGATGAAATCCCGGTGATCGGAGAGCGCAGACAGGTGATCAATGAGGATATGGTATTCGGGCGGACATTGTACCCGGCAACCTGTGTATCCATCGGAAATCCGCATTGCGTGATCCCGATGCAGGAGATTTCAGAGCCACTGGTGTGCAAGATCGGAAGGGAGTCCGAGCGCGCAAGGTATTTCCCGAATCATATCAATACAGAACTCATGAATGTCATTGATCTGAACAATATCGCAATTGAAACTTACGAAAGAGGAGCCGGATACACCATGGCAAACGGAACCGGAGCATGTGCGGCAGCAGGTGTTGCGTACAAACTGGGACTGACCTCTAACAAAGTGATCGTTCATATGCCGGGCGGAGAGCTTCAAGTAGAGATCGGAGATGACTGGGAAGCCTATATGACGGGAGATGTGTTCTATGTGGCAGCAGTAAAATTGAGCAGCGAATTTGTGGAAATGCTGCGTGCAGTATAGAAGAGAGAAGCAGAGGGCGGATGTTCTCTGCTTTTTTAATACAAGAAATTCTCTTGCGGCCGGAACTCAGATGTGCTACGATATCTATAACAAAAGAGGAAGGATGATAGTATGCTGATAACAGTTGATTTTAACAGCGAAGAAGCAATCTATATGCAGCTTCGCAATCAGATTATCATGGGCATTGCGACTTCGGTGATCAGAGAAGGAGATTCCCTGCCCTCTGTACGGCAGCTGGCAGATACTGTGGGAGTCAATATGCACACAGTGAATAAAGCGTATACTGTTTTAAAGCAGGAGGGATTTATCCAGTTGGACAGAAGACACGGGGCAGTGATCGCTCTGGATGCAGATAAGCTGCAGGCTTTGGAAGAGATGCGCGGACAGCTTCAGATCGTGCTGGCAAAGGCACATTGTAAGGAGATCACCAGAGAAGAAGTGCATGAACTGGTGGATGAGATATTTGATAATTATGAATAGCAGGAGGAGTATATGCAGAATCAATATACAAGACAGGCAGAACGTGCGATAAAATATGCAGCCAGGATGGCGAGAAAACTAAAGCATCCATATATCGGAACAGAGCATCTCCTTTTAGGACTGCGTAGCGAGATCACAGGTGTGGCAGGCCAGGTGCTGGCATCCCACGGAGTGGACGAAGAGCAGCTTCTGCATCTGATGGATGAGCTAATCGTTCCGGGAGAAGAGATTTTACAGCAGGATGATCCAAAAGAAAGTCCGAGACTGGAGTATATTCTGGAAAATGCAAAGAAAGAGGCGCTGCATCTGCGCACCGGAGATGTTGGAACAGAGCATTTGCTTTTGGCGATCATGCATGATGCAGACTGCGTGGCAGCCAGGATGCTGATCACCCTGAACATCAATTTGCAGAAGATCCTGCAGGATGTATTAAATGCGGCAGGGGTAGATGCAAAAGAATATCAGGAAGAGATTCAGGAAGACGGACGTACCAGAAGAGGCGCCGTTGACCAGTACTGTACAGATCTGACTGCCGAGGCAGCAGAAGGAAAACTGGATCCGGTGATCGGCAGAGAGGATGAGATCTATCGTCTGATGCAGATTTTGAGCCGGCGCACCAAGAACAATCCTTGTCTGATCGGAGAACCGGGAGTCGGAAAGACCGCTGTGATAGAAGGACTTGCAGAACGGATCGCGGCAGAAGTTGTTCCGGAAGGGATGAAGGGAAAAAGAGTTCTGACTCTGGATCTGCCCGCGCTGATTGCAGGCTCCAAATACCGCGGAGAATTTGAAGAACGCATGAAAAGTCTGATTTCGGAAGTGAAAGCGGATGGAAACAGCATTTTATTTTTAGATGAGATTCACACCATGATCGGAGCGGGAGGCGCAGAAGGAGCCATTGATGCTTCCAGTATTTTAAAACCTTCACTTGCCAGAGGAGAGATTCAGCTGATCGGTGCAACGACCATTGCAGAGTATCGCAAATATATCGAAAAGGATGCGGCACTGGAGAGAAGATTCCAGCCGATCACGGTAGAAGAACCTTCGAAAGAGCAGTGTATGGAGATTTTACAGGGATTACAATCCCGTTATGAGTCACATCACCGGGTGACAATTTCAAAAGAGGCGCTAAAGGCAGCTGTAGAATTGTCAAAGCAATACATCACAGACAGAAATCTTCCGGACAAAGCAATTGATGTTCTGGATGAGGCTTGCTCAAAGGTCAGCCTGAAAGGCTATAAAGTACCTGACAATCTGCAGCAGATGGAAGATGAGCTGAAAGAACTGGCAAAACAAAAAGAAGCGAGCATCTGCAAAGGGGATATGAAGGCAGCAGCAGATTTTCATGCAAGAGAGAAAGAGGCAGAGACAAAACTGGAAATGCTCAGAAAACGTTTCCACAAAAAACAGGCATCCGCACATCCGGAGGTAAGCGGAGATGATATTGCGGATGTCGTGTCAGTCTGGACGAAGATCCCGGTACAGAAATTAAAAGAGACAGATGCACACAGATTGCAGAAACTGGAAGAGACACTCCACAAAAGAGTAATCGGACAGGAGGAAGCAGTCAGCGCAGTCGCGCGGGCAGTGAAGCGCGGACGTGTGGGATTAAAGAGCCCGAATCGTCCGATTGGTTCCTTCTTATTCCTCGGACCGACCGGTGTCGGTAAAACAGAGCTTTCCAAGGCTCTGGCAGAGGCATTGTTTGGAAGAGAAGATTCTATGATTCGGGTCGATATGTCTGAATATATGGAAAAACATTCTGTGGCAAAGATGATCGGTTCTCCTCCGGGATACGTGGGACACGATGAAGGTGGACAGCTCAGCGACAAAGTAAGAACACATCCATATTCTGTAATCTTATTCGATGAAATCGAAAAAGCCCATCCAGATGTATTTAACATCCTGTTGCAGGTGCTGGATGACGGTCGTATTACAGATTCACAGGGAAGAGTTGTTGATTTCAGTAATACAGTGATCATTATGACCTCCAATGCCGGGGCGAAAGCAATCGTAGATCCGAAAAAACTCGGGTTTGCAGTAAAAGAAGATAAAGCAGACGATTACAAGAGAATGAAACAGAATGTGATGGACGAAGTGAAGATGATCTTCCGTCCGGAATTTTTGAACCGGATCGATGAGATTATCGTATTCCATGCACTGGGTGAAGAGCACTTGAAGAAGATCGTCAGTCTGATGTGCCGTGAATTTACAAAACGAGTCAAGACACAGCTGGATATCAGCCTGACCCTGAGGGATTCTGCGAAAAAACGGATTGCGGAAAAAGGCAAAGATACAAAATACGGAGCGCGTCCGCTTAGAAGAGCAATGCAGACAGAGCTGGAAGATAAGCTGGCAGAAGCAATCCTGAATGGGGAAGTGAAACCGGGCGAACAGATTGAGGCAGGAGTTTCCGGAAAAGAAATAAAATTTTACTTAAAGAATGCAAATTAAGTAGAAAAAGAATTTGATATATTATATAATACAGACAGAAGAAAAGAGCTCTTGCCGCAAGTGATGGCGGGATGCAGAAATACCTAGGAGGACAAGGAAAATGGCAATCGTAAAAGAATTATTACGCACAGAAGAAGACGGAAGACTGAGTTTTGGAGACTATACACTGGCGTCTAAAACGAAGCTGGATAATTTCGAATTTGAGGGCGACTTATATAAAGTAAAGACATTTTCAGAGATCACAAAATTAGAAAAAAACGGAATGTTTGTATACGAATCTGTTCCGGGAAGTGCGGTAGAGAACTTTAAACTCACAGATACAGAGGTCGTTTTTCAGATTTCTGCACCGGAGGATGTACAGTTTACACTGGAACTTGAGCCGGAGAGTGAATACGAAGTGCTTCTGGATGGTGTTTCAGCCGGAAAGATGACCACAAATCTGAGCGGAAAGCTGAGTGTCAGTGTTGAGATCAGCGAAGGGGAAGCTGTGGACGTCAAAGTAGAAAAATGCTGATTGCAAGAGTAGAAGACATTTTATAATCAATAAGAGCAGAGAGCTGGGGCTGTGAATGAAAACAGCGTTCAGCTCTTTTTTATGGAGGAGTATATGGCAAAAGGAAAGAAAAGATTTTTTTCTGTCAGAATTGCGGACATGAAGAGGCAAAATGGCTGGGGCAATGTCCGGTTTGTAAAGAATGGAATACATTCGCAGAAGAAAAAGTGAGTGCCGGATTGAGCCGCGGGACAACGGCAGCTGCAAAACAGAGTAAAACAGCAGAGGTAGTTCCACTTTCACAGATCAGCGCCGAAGACGATACGAGGATGATAACGGGAATGAAAGAACTGGACAGAGTGCTTGGAGGAGGAATCGTCGCAGGTTCTCTCGTTCTGGTCGGAGGGGACCCGGGGATTGGAAAATCAACCCTGTTATTGCAAGTGTGTCAGAGGCTGTCGGCATCAAGAAAAATTTTATATATTTCAGGAGAGGAGTCGCAGACTCAGATCAAATTGCGTGCAAATCGTATGGGAAGTTTTACAGATCATATGCTGTTGTTATGTGAAACAAATCTGGATACCATACGTACTGCCATTGAGAGGCAAAATCCGGAGCTTGTGATCATTGATTCGATTCAAACGATGTACAATGAAGAAGTATCCTCAGCGCCGGGAAGTGTTTCGCAGGTAAGAGAATCTACCCATGTGCTGATGCAGCTGGCAAAGGGGATGGGGATTCCAATCTTTATTGTTGGACATGTGACAAAAGAGGGGACTGTGGCAGGTCCGAGAGTGCTGGAACATATGGTGGATACGGTACTTTATTTTGAGGGAGACAGACATGCTTCCTATCGGATTCTGCGTGCAGTAAAAAACCGTTTTGGTTCTACCAACGAGATCGGTGTGTTTGAAATGCGAAGAGAAGGACTGGTAGAAGTGGAAAACCCCTCCGAATATATGCTGAGCGGAAAGCCGGAAAATGCATCTGGTTCTGTTGTGGCATGCTCTATGGAAGGAACACGTCCGATTCTGATCGAGATTCAGGCGCTGGTCTGCCAGAGTAACTTCGGAATGCCAAGAAGAACGGCAGCAGGAACGGATTATAATCGTGTAAATCTTCTGATGGCGGTACTGGAAAAAAGGATTGGACTGCCGTTGTCAAATTATGATGCCTATGTCAACATTGCCGGAGGGATTAAAATGAATGAACCAGCGATTGATCTGGGAATCATCATGGCGCTGGTTTCCAGTTACAAGAACCGGGCGATCGATGAAAAGATGATCGTATTTGGAGAAGTTGGATTAAGCGGAGAGGTGCGTGCAGTCAGTATGCCAGAACAGCGAGTGGCAGAGGCTAAAAAACTGGGATTTGAGATCTGTATCCTTCCCAAAGTATGTCTGGATATGGTAAAAGAAATCAAAGGGATCAAACTACTGGGGGTAGGAAATATCAGTGATGCGATAAACCTTTTGTAAATAGATATAAGGATCAATCTCGAACTCAAAAACACAGGTGAATTGTCTGAATTGTCTGAATTAAATAAAAACTAAAAAATCATTGACAATTCACCTGCACAGTGATAAGATACCACTTGTCGCTGAGACAGACCGATGAAAAGAATAAGCCCAAGGGCCACTGTGGGACAGGATGCGAGAGCAGATCGCTGTACAAAGTGAAAAAAGTTCTTGACAAAGAGAAGTTGATGTGATAATCTAAATAGGCTAACTTGTGAGGGAGAACAACTTCCGGAACAGACAGCGAAAAGAAAAACAAAAAAGTTCTTGACAAGTGAGAAACAGCGTGATAAAATACTAAAGCTACTTCTTAACAAGAACAGCGAAGAACCTTGATAATTAAACAATAGACAACAACCTTGAAAATTTCTTAAGAGAAGATTTTTTAAGAACAGCATCTAAAAGATGCACCCGTCACATTTAATGTGACAGACAGTAA
>ENA-OQKD01000016-OQKD01000016.1-human-gut-metagenome-genome-assembly--contig:-NODE-16-length-43401-cov-3.703818_pt1 | contig 43401 bp, 41 predicted proteins | sample MGYA00242775_ERZ504792 | MGnify/ENA primary metagenome ERZ504792 (study PRJEB26092, sample SAMD00036401) | human gut metagenome | host: Homo sapiens | study: EMG produced TPA metagenomics assembly of...
GTTCGATGAACAATGCCAACGAAACACGAGCCGAGGTTTAATCATCTGATAGCGGTTGCGAAAGATACTGGCTGTGCGATTGTGATTATCGCTCATGGAAAGATAACCATTTCCATTATACTCACGACTTAATGACTTCTTGATATATTGAAAATCTGCGGTTACTGGGTGCTCTAATGTGAATGCCCAGCAATCAAATTTTATGAAAGAGAGGAACTGACTATATGAAAGAACAGAAATATTCTTATTCACAGCGAATTGGAAAGACAACATTCATCGTAAATGTAAAGCAGTCCGAAAGTGCCAAAAAGCCTTTGAATACGGTGTTTCAAGACATCTGCAAGCACGAGGTTTTGGGCGATTTCTTTACGGACAAATCATTTAATTTAGAAAATCCACAAAAAGTATCTTGACAAACTCGACCCCGATGGAACAGGATACCGTACTAAGATGATATTTGTTAAAGAGAAACTATTGATGGATAGAATGTCGGATATTCAGTTACGATTTTTCAATATAGGGTTAGAAAGTTTTTTTGATGAAGTGTAATAATATGTGGTTATATGCTTCGTAGAAAAATCCGTAGGAATTAAAATTTTTTGTTTTGTGGAAAGATTATAATTATGATATACTGAAAGAAAATGATAAATTAGAATTTTTGAGGAGATAGATATAAAATGACCTTCCAATTAGTTTGTATAGAACCAAAAGAATTAACGCAATACAAGGCGGATATGCAGGAAGCATTTCAGAAAGGTTTTGAAGATGCTTTTGGGAAAACAGATGCTGTTATTCTGCCTGAAAAGGACATTGACCAGTCGCTGAATGCGGAGGGTTCTGCTGTCTATAAAGCCGTTGTCGATGGAGAAATGGTGGGCGGTGCTGTTGTTATTATCAATGAGAGTACACAGCATAACCATCTTGACCTGCTTTTTGTAAAGAACGGAGTTCAGAGCAATGGTATCGGTAAGAAGATATGGTTTGAATTGGAACGAATATATCCGAACACGAAAGTATGGGAAACCTGTACGCCGTACTTTGATAAGCGCAACATTCATTTTTATGTGAATGTCTGCGGCTTTCATATTACAGAATTTTTTAATGAAAAACATCCTATGCCGGATACACCGGACGATTTTGTCGGTGATGGCAATGAGGGAATGTTTGCGTTTAAGAAGCAAATGCGTTTATGAAATTCCAGTTTGGAGAATTGAAAAAAACGGAATTTACCTATTAGGATATATAAACTGTTGACAATAAAGCTCCTATATAGTATGTTTTTGGTAAACTACTATATAGGAGCTTTTGTATGGAAATGAATGGAGGATTTCTTGTCACCAAAATAAAACAGCTTGGAGACCGGATTTTCGAGAAGATTCTCAGTGAAAAGAATATTGATGCGTTTAATGGAGCCCAGGGGCGTATTCTTTATGTGCTGTGGCAGAAGGATGGTATTTCAATCAGGTCACTCTCGACTAAATGCGGATTAGCGATAACATCTCTTACTACGATGCTGGAAAGAATGGAAAATCAAGGGCTGATAAGCCGTGTTCAGTCTGAAACGGACAAAAGGAAAACGCTCCTGTTTCTGACTGAGAAAGCACATGCCTTAAAGGGCGAGTACGATTCTGTATCTGATGAGATGGGCAGTATTTACTACAAAGATTTTTCAGAGGAAGAAATTACCCGGTTTGAGGAATGCCTCGACCGCATCAGAAAGAATCTTGAGGAGTGGCAGAAGTCATGAGTATTTGTATCAAAGATCAGATTCAGAACATGAATATCGTCATTGGCTGCACAGTGGGGTGTACATATTGCTATGCCCGCAACAACGTGAAACGCTGGCATATGATTGATGATTTCGCTGACCCTGAATTCTTTCCGGGTAAGCTCAAGATGATGGAAAAGAAACGTCCGCAGAACTTTCTTCTTACCGGCATGAGCGATCTCTCCGGATGGAAGCCGGAATGGAGAGACGAGGTATTTGCAAAGATCCGTGAAAATCCACAGCATCAGTTCCTGTTCCTTACAAAGCGACCAGATCTGCTGGATTTTGATACCGATCTGGAAAACGCATGGTTTGGCGTTACGGTGACGAGGAAAGCAGAACGGTGGCGTATCGACGCCCTTCGGAAAAACGTCAGAGCAAAACATTACCATGTTACCTTTGAGCCGTTATTCGATGATCCCGGCACAGTTGACCTTTCCGGAATCAATTGGATCGTTGTCGGCACCATGACCGGAGCTCAGAGTAGGAAGATTCATACGGAGCCGGAATGGGCATGGTCTCTGACGGACCAGGCACATAAGCTCGGCATTCCGGTGTTTATGAAGGAAGACCTTGTCCCTATCATAGGGGATGAAAATATGATTCAGGAAATGCCGGAAGAATTTAATAAAGTGTTAGAGGTACAGAAATCATGGAAGAAGTAATGAAAGGAATCCTCGTTCGTGAGGTGGAAACAAAGAACATCATGACTAAGTCTAGTCTGCCGGTAGGCGGTTACTCGGTCAATCCCTATGTGGGCTGTACACATGCCTGCAAGTATTGCTATGCTTCTTTTATGAAGCGCTTTACCGGGCACAAGGAGGAATGGGGCACTTTCCTTGATGTGAAGCATTGGCCGGAAATTAAAAATCCGAAGAAATATGCCGGACAGCGGGTGGTCATCGGTTCTGTGACAGATGGCTACAATCCACAGGAGGAGCAATTCGGGAATACCAGAAAACTTCTGGAGCAGCTGATCGGCAGTGACGCAGATATTCTGATCTGCACAAAGTCGGATCTTGTGGTACGGGATATTGATTTGTTGAAGAAGCTTGGACGTGTAACCGTTTCATGGTCGATCAACACACTAGATGAAAATTTCAAGAACGATATGGATTCTGCTTCGAGCATTGAGCACCGTATCGCTGCTATGAAGCAGGTATATGAGGCAGGTATCCGTACAGTCTGTTTCGTATCCCCGGTATTTCCCGGTATCACGAATTTTGAAGCAATCTTTGAGCGGGTAAAGGATCAGTGCGATCTGTTCTGGCTCGAAAATCTCAATCTTCGAGGCGGTTTCAAAAAGACAATTATGGATTATATCGCCGGAAAATATCCTGATCTTGTACCACTTTACGACGAGATCTATAACAAGCATAACCGCAGCTACTTTGAAGCACTTGAAGTAAAAGCTGAGGAAATGGCTAAGAAGTATGATTGTGCCTTTGTGGATAATGAAATGCCTTATGGCAGAGTCCCGCAGGGGCATCCGGTGATCGTAGATTATTTCTATCATGAGGAAATCCGTGGGACAGAGAATACCGGAAAAAGAAATCGCTAAATTCAAGTTTGTTAAATTGGAAAACTAGAATTTATCAAGCTGTTAATTTTGAAAATTTCTTTGAAAAACTATTGACTCCTACGCAACGTAATAGTTTACGATATGTTTATCGAGAGGAGGAAATGACAATGATGACAGTGAATGAGGTAAGTAAATTAACAGGAGTGAGTATACGCACTCTGCAGTATTATGATACCATTGGTCTCTTAAAACCTATTGAATATACAGAGTCAGGTTATAGGTTGTATGACGATACATCCTTGGAAAGGCTGCAACAAATTTTACTGTTTAAAGAATTGGAATTTCCGCTTAAGGAGATTAAAAAGATAATTGATGCCCCTAACTTTGACAGGAACAAAGCATTAGAGCAGCAGATTGAATTGCTAACTATGAAAAAAGAGCATCTTGAAAATCTTATTAGTTTCGCTCGAGGAATAAAAGGAATAGGAGTGAAATATATGGATTTTAAAGTATTTGATACAACAAAGATTGATGAGTATTCTAAACGAGCAAAAGAACAATGGGGACAAACCTCTGAGTTCAAGGAGTTTGAAGAGAAAACAAAGAACTGGACGAAAGATGACGAAGCTACTGCCGCCAATGAGTTTATGCAATTATTTGTTGAATTTGGACAAATGAAGGAAATGAACCCGGCAGATGAGCAGGTGCAGTTGCAGGTAAGGAAACTTCAGGATTACATTACGAATCATTTTTATACATGTTCTGATAAGATTTTATGCGGTCTTGGAAGAATGTATGCTGGTGGAGGAGAATTTACGGAAAATATTGACAATGTTGGTGGTACAGGCACAGCGGAGTTTGCAAGTAAAGCTATTGATATATTTTATATGAGCAAAAAATAACTTCAAGTTTGACGGAGTAATAGATATGAAAATCCGAGAAGTGAATGAGAATAAAAAGCAATTTATAGCATTATTGTTATTAGCTGATGAGCAGGAAAATATGATTGATCACTATCTTGAAAAAGGTACTATGTATGTACTTGAAGATGGTAATGTAAAAGCTGAATGTGTCGTTACTGATGAAGATAATGGAATACTTGAAATTAAAAATATTGCAGTTGATCCTCAGAATCAAGGAAGAATATTTCTGTGATGAAGGAAATGTTACCGCACATATAGGTCATATACGAAAGAAAATAGAACTAGATCCCCGAAATCCCGTTTTTATCCAAACCGTGCGAGGGATAGGGTATAAATTTGCGAAGAAATAGGACAGGTCCCGCTACATACGGAGTACCTGTCCTATTCTTTATTTGTTCTGCCTAACAGATAATCAGAAGTTACATGGAAATAATCAGCAATTACACTTAATTCATAATCTGGAACAAACCGTGTCCCTTTTTCAATTCTTAAAATTGTCAATTCCGTAAAATCAATCCCAGAAAGAGAAAGACGTGCTGCCAAAATCTTTTGGGAAATATCCTGTTTTTTCCTTAATTCTTTAACGCGAGATCCTATTACGTTTTTGCGTTCACCATTCCAATATATTTTCATAATATCCTCAATGTTTCTAAAGATGAAGTTACATTATTGATTCTAGCGAAATGGAATGGTAATATACTTCTAAAGATGAAGTTTTAAAAACTATTTTATACAACATACAAAGAAGAATAATATAAAGCAATTATTATGTGTTTCGGAGTGGAAATAGAGGAATAATAGAACAAAGAAAAAACGATTTGGTAACGATGAAAGGAAGAGGGAAGCGATGGATGAGCGAGTATGGGAAAAAACTGCACAGTTTTTAAAGGAACTTCGATGTGAGGATACCGGAAGACTTTCACAGTTACAATTACCAGAGTATCAAAAGGCTATGAAAGAAAAATTTTCATATCAGCCGATTTATGAGCAGACAGTTTGTGAAATGACAGATGAACAAAAATGTGTCATTGAGAAATATGTTGGCTTGACAGAACAATGTGCAGAAGAAGAAAACCAACAAGCTTATCTGCAGGGAATGGTGGATATGCTGCTTTTACTATCCGGAAGCGGAATATTGAAAGTTCCCTCCAACATGTTGGAAAAAATCAAGCAATGGAAATGATCAAGCGGTTCATGCATGTGCATGGACCGCTTTGCTAATGTTAAAACTAGAAAAAAGCTAGATAAAATTTGGAATAAAAACAGAATCACTCTGTAACATCAATTTACGTGCATTCATCCCGATTCTTAAGAAGGGTAAGGATATTTTCTAAGATAATCTGACATTCGCGCTTGGAACATTTTGAGAGTAAACGTGTAATCTCAGCGGCAGTATCATCTCTTGTAGAATATAGATAAGCATCTACGGAAAGATTTAATTCTTTGGCAATCCGAAGAAAAAGAGAAAAGCTTGGATTGCATGCGGCACGCTCAATATTTCCATAATGTGTAAGATTAACTTGAAGTCTTTCAGCCATTTCTTCTTGCGTTAAACCAAGTTTTTCACGGTAGCTACGAATCATATCACCTAAACGACTATCAATCTGCGCCATGTGTACTATTCACCTCCACGAAATCTAGTGTATTATGCAACATTGGAAAAGTGAAAATAGTAGTGAACAATATTTGATGTGGTGTATTAAGCAATATTAAAAAAGAAAATGGGATAGAGGCACATAATTTATAATAAGGGATTGATGTGCAATATTAGGCAATAGGAGAAGATTCAGTCATAAGAAAACGTTAAAAAAAGCGTAACAGCAGATAGAAAAAAATGCGGTTTTAAATATGGTGTCTCATACCATATTTCATATACTTATAAATATAATTGTCAAAAAAGAAAGACGTTACTGTGGATAGAAAATCTGCAGTGCGTCTTTTTCTATTGGAGTAATCCAAGAAATAGAAGCCCACCACTTCCGATTTGATTTTCGAAAATTCAAATCGGAGGAAAAATGATATGGCATATAACAAAGCAAAAGAAGAATATAAATGGAAAGTATGGAAGGAACAAGAAGAGAAAAAATTACGTGAACTAGGCGTCTCAGAAGAGGTTATTGCAGAACTTCGTGATTATGACTGGAATTGTTTTAAACAAGAACGTAACTACAAAAATCATCAAATGCCTGATACAGATTTTATAGAGAGAACTGAAGATGCTTCCGGAAAGTGGGAAATTCAACAGCCTGTTAACGTGCAAGACTTCATAAAGTCTTTAGATGACAATAAACTAAGAAAAGAACTGCAGAAGTTGGATCAAGTAACATTGTATATTATTCTTTTAAAAACGTTTGGTTATGGTACAGAGGAAATAGGGAAATTGCTTGGAATGAAAGCGAATACAGTTTCTGCACGAATGAAACGCTTAGAGAAAAAAACTTAAAAAAACTATTTTTTTTAAGCGTTCATATTTTAGTTGTGGAAGTTGGCTAGTAAGTAGGAGAGGTAAGTTCTCTCCTAAGTAGGAATTTTTCCTATACATTTTCGGGAAGGTACTTAGTGCCTTCCCCTCCTCTGTTCCTTGATAATTGGATATCCGCATTATAGAAACTTTCCCATCCGGCGGAGCGTAGCAGAAAGAAACGCCATGACGATATAAAAGGATGGTTCAGTTATTCACTACAACGGACGGCATCAGTGATCATCGTTTTATATAAGAGCGCCCCTTTTATTCTGTAAGCATCCAGGCAGGAATGTGACGCCATGAGTCCGGGTGGATGATAATGATACACCAAAAGATCCGAATGCAGGGATAGATAAACCTTACGTTGTAATCAGTAAGACGTTTGGAATATCTGTGTGGATGTTTTGCCAGACATCCAGCTATAATGTGCCCATTTGATATCGGGGAAGTGAGAGGACAAATACGATATCCAACAACAAAAGAAAATCAATCGAAGTGTGCTGTTGATATCAGATACATGCAGCCAGAGTAACCAAATCTCTGGCTGTATTGATGTGATATTAACACAAATATAAAGATAAGAGGGTGGAAAGATGCATCGGAACGAATATCGGAGAATGGCACACGAAGAGGTGGAAGAGATATTCAGAGAAATACTTCCACAAGCAGGAATGAAAGTTCGGGAAGAACAGATCACACTTTGCCATCAAATGCTTTCCAGCCTGTGTGGAAACAAGATTGCATTATGCGATGCAGCAGTAGGGGTAGGAAAGACTTATGCATACCTGGTAGCGTGCATTCTTTTCGAAAATCAGTCAATTGTTATCTGGATATTTTTCTATGTGCGGTCAGAGTCAGCCTATTGTGATCTCAACCTCAAGCATTGCATTGCAGGAAGCCATCCAAAGAGAATATATACCTTTTTTATCACAGGTTTTTATTGAAGAAGGAATCATATCTGCCCCTATCCAAGCAGTCATCCGAAAAAGGAAAGTACATTTTGATGTGACAATCGGTTGAGCTTCGGTTGGATGCAGTACGAAGAAAAGCAAAAAATCCACTGCAGAGAGAAGCTTTATATGCATTAAGAGAACAATATGACATGGACTCCGTACAGCATCTGAGTGGGTTTGACCGCAGGATGGTATGCGTCCCCAAATACTGCCCGGAAACTTGTGAGATGAGAACGTACTGTCGTTATCAAAAATATTTAAAAGAAGCTACAGATGAAAAAGTATTTATCCAGATCTGTAATCATAATTATCTACTGGCAGATACACTTCACAGAGCCAATGATTTCCGTCCTTTATTAAGAAATTATCAGGCACTGATCATTGATGAAGCACATAAATTTCCAGAAGCAGCAAGGCAGATGTATGGAAAGTCTTTCGGACCGGAAGATTTTATGGAAATCTGCAGTCTTTTAGAAGGGGAACATTATACCCATATTGCGGCAAAACTTCGGGAAGCATTTTCACAGCTCTTTGAAAGTCTGCCAAGACCACAGGGAGTGTTAGAAGAACAGGCACGTTTTCGCTTTGTTCTCAACAGGGAGTCCAGACAGGCATTAAGAAACAGCATCCGCTGGTTGCAGCGGGCGGAAGATCTGTTGATCGGGAATTTATCCAGATGGACAAAGAACCGGCTGGAAGAGAGCAGGGAAGTCCTGTTACAGTTTTTAAATGTGGACCGGAACAATATATGTTTTTAGAGTATACATCAAAGGGACTGCCAGTGTTTTGCACTGTTCATCGAAAAACAGAAAGTTTGATAAAGGCAGATATTTGGGAGCGTGGCTTTCCAGCCATTCTTACATCTGGCACCTTAAAAGCAGGGGAGAGTTTTCAAAGGTCAGAGCAACTGAACGGACTCGAAGATGTCGGAAGAGTACGTGAATATCAGGCTGATTCACCGTTCGATTATGATGAAAATTGTTTACTATACATGCCAAGACGGAAGAGAAAAGTGTATGATAGCTATCATGGAGAAATCCGTTTCTTGTCTGAGCAGATCCGAAAGCTGGTATGTTCCACATTTGGACATACTCTTGTACTGTTTACCTCTTATTCTATGATGGGGAATGTATACAGAGAATTGAGAGGGAATCTCCCATTTCCGTTGTTGAAGGTATGGAAAGATTCCCAGTCAGTGATCCGTGAATTTAAGGCACAGAAAAATTGTGTGCTTTTTGCAGCTGGTTCCTGCTGGGAAGGCGTGGACTTTCCAGGAGATGTAGTATCTTCTTTGATTATTGTCCGTTTGCCATTTGCGGTACCCGATCCTGTGAGGGAAGCAGAAAGAGAACGATATCAGACTTTAAAGGAATATATTCAGAAAATCATAGTGCCGGATATGCAGATCAAACTGCGCCAGGGATTTGGACGGGCAATCCGGACGGAAACAGATACTTGTGTAGTGTCTATATTAGATTCCAGAGCAGGAAGAGGAGGGAAATACCACAAAGAGGTAATTGATGCACTTCCAGTATGTCGGATTACAGACAGAATGGCAGATGTAGAAAATTTTATTCGGAACCGAAAACGAATCGAATACTATATGTAACAGATTGTAGAGAAATTGTTGGTAGTGCTAAGTTTTCCAAAGAAAATAGAGAAAAATGTAGTGAGTATTTTAGGAGAAACCTTTCGGAATTGTTGGTATTTGTGAATAGCTTTCATAGCATAGAGTGGGTATACTGTGTATAGCGTTAGAGGAAAGGAAGTGAAGAAATGGAACATTTCATAGTGGATATGCAGACAGAAAAATCTAAGAAATACTATTTTATACGGGAAGAAGTCAGCCAAGAAATCGTTCTTCTTCCTTCCCAATATCTAATGCATAAAATGAGGGCGAAAGGTTCGCCAAACACCATCAAGAGAAGCGCTCTTGTGATTTCATATTACTTAAACTATCTGTCTGAGAATCAACTAACGATGGAAGATGTATGGAATATGAAATACGAAAAGCAACAGGAACATTTTACAGATTTTCTTATATGGTTAAAGGCTGGGATGCATAGCAAAGATGAGTACACGAAAAAGCCATACAATGAAACTTGCAATGCATATCTCAAGGAAGTGTTTCGATTGTACAATTTTGCTGAACAGCAGGAAGGTTGCGAGCAAAGTTTAAAAGTATTATCTGATGCACAATACATTGTAAGAAATTCTGTAGGAATTCGAAAGATATTGAATCGGAGAAGTTTTCACGGATACTTAAAGGAAACAGGACATATAGGAAGAACTATAGAGCAGGACAAGATCGTTATTTTACTAAAGGCATGTGCAAATTGCCGCGATCAAGTCCTGCTTTTATTATTAGCAGAAACAGGTTTCCGAATCGGAGAAATTTTGGGCAATCGCTATGCAACAGATATTGATTATGAAAACCATCTGATCTATGTAAATTTTAGAGAAGATAATGAAAATGATGCACGTGCCAAGAATGCAGAATTCCGAAAGGCAAAAGTCAGTGATGCGACATTCGAAATCTTAAAGTTTTATCTGGAAGAATATAAGGACCTGATCTTTCAACAAGAGTATCTTCTGGTCAATGTGTCTGGAAAATATGCAGGGAAACCAATGCAGGACAGCGGTGTACGGAGTTTGATGGAGCGTCTTGAAAAAAAGACCGGAATTAAAGTGACACCACATATGCTGCGACATTATTTCGCAAATACCAGGAGAAAGGCAGGGTGGAAACTAGAACTTATCAGTCAGGCACTTGGTCATCGACACATTGAAACAACTATGAAATATTTGAATATAACAGAGGAAGAACTGATGGAAGCAAGTGATGCATTTTACAGCCAGCACCAATCCCTGTATGGAGTTGATCATCTGTTATAGGAGGAGGCGGTTATGTGCCTGCAATCAGATTACTAGATACTGAGCATCAAACGGAATTGGCCTATTTGCATGAACAGCTTATAGAGGGAGAACCAGTACAAGACAAGTCATGGAGATATGCAGAAGAATATCTGATGCAGTTAGGAATTTATAATGTGATATTAGTAGAAGAAAATGATGTTCGAAATTATAAAAGGTTTCTGCTTGAGGACAGGGACTGTACGATCAGGGCAGCAAATAGTATGACATCATTTCTCAGAAACAAAAAAGCATACTGGATCGAACAAGAATATGGTGATCTACTGGAAGAAATTCGGCAGTGCGAAGGCATCGAAATGCCATTGACGGGTAATATCAAAAATTTTCTTATTCGGGAAGGGATACACCATATCCGAGAAATCGATTATTCTATCCGAGAAAAATATGAACAGTATCTTATGAAGGAAAAGAAGCCAGAACAGGTACTTCGGTATTTAAAGACATTGGATCGAATCAAGCAATATCATATCAGACAGGAAATGAAACAATTTGCAAACATAAAAAAATTTTATTTGAAATACGAACAGCAGATCCTTTTCCTGCCATATCTGCCAGATCAGAAACTGGCTATGGAATTTGATAAGGTACGTGATAAGACAGAATTGGTATGGGACTTTAGTGTCAAGGCTTCAGAAAAGATGAAACAGCAGATTTTTCAACTACTCATACATATTCTTGAGAATGTAAAGGATCCAAAGGATCGGAGAGTACGATTCCTGCTTCCTATGCAGTGGATGTATCAATATTGCATCAACCAAGGGATAGTAGATATAGAAACCATAGAACAGGAAGAGATTGAAAAATTAGAAGAGATAGTAAAGCAGAAGGTGGTTAACTATAAAAACTCCATGCAGATTGTGGATAACAGTCGAAAAATTCTCTTTATGAGTGGAAAGCAGATCCACTGGCATGCAAATGTATGGTACATGGAAAGATTCCACCTTGCGCCAGAAAGAGTGAATCCATGTAATCCGGTGAATAGGTTATCTTTTTACCAAGTAGAAAATTTAAACAATAGAAAGCTGCTACAGGAATATGCAAGATATCAGATAGGAATCACAGGTCTGACCATTGGAAATATTCGAAGCCAGCAAAACTATGTGAAAAAATTTCTAAAGTATTTAGGGCCTGACGTATGTGCTCTTGATGTAACTGAAAAACAGATAGGTGCATATTTTAAGGAAATCCAGCAACAAGAAATTCAAGCAGAAACTGTGAACCGGCAGATACTGGATATCACAAAATTCTATGAGTACCTAAAGATAAAAAAACATATTAAGGCAATTCCGTTTCACCCGGAGTACTATGAGCAGAAAGTATATCCTATACATCATGACAGGAGCGTTGATGAAGATATTTATATGGAAATACTTCACAAACTGAATTTATTTCCAGAAGAATTGCGGTTGATCTTCCTGCATCTATGGGCAACAGGGTTAAGGATCAGCGAAGTATGTACGCTAAAAGGAGATGCATACTACTGGGATGGAGAGGATGCCTGGATCAAAGTGTATCAGATCAAAATGAAGGCAGATAAAATGATTCCTGTTCCATTTATGCTGTATGAGGTTATGCAACAATACATAAAGAAAAATCATATTCATGCAAACGATTATGTTTTTCAAGCTGAACAGGGAGGAGCATATAGAATAGGTTCATTTGTAAAACGTTTTCGAACGCAATGTAAAAAACACAAAATAGCAGATTGTGAGTATGTATTTAAAACACATGATTACAGACATACGCTGGCAACCCAATTTTATGATGATGGTGTACCGATACAAACAATTCGTGATTACCTTGGACATGTAGCAGAAGAAATGACTAAACAGTATGTGGACTATATGCCTAAGAAGATTGAAAAAGCAAATGACAATTACTTTGATAAACCAGAAAATAATATTGCTTTGACAATCACACCAAAGAAGCGGAGATATAGACATGAAAAAGGATAGGATACATATTTACGAAATGGAAAGCTATAAGCATGCCTCAGAAGAACAAAGAAATTCTATGAGAATATGTAAGATCCGTTATTTTGATCTGGAAGGGCTACCATCTAAGGAAGTGAAAGAAATCTTAGAAGCCTTTATATGGGAACGGGGGAAGACTTTAGCATTATCGAGCCTTGCTACTGAACTAACCACCTATAACAATATACGGAAGTTTTTGATAGAGAAGAATATAACAGTATTGCAGAATGCTGATCCAGAAAAGACGGTCAGAATTTTAAAGGGGTGGATGTTAGAAAAGGGATTGGCCTTGTCCAGCATGAAATACCGGGCTGCTTACGATATAACAGCCAGAGAAACACCAGCATTGGAAAGAAAACTGCGTCAGATTCTAAAATTTGCTGAAGTGAAAGATGAACGGGAAGAACAGGAAAAAGATATATGGGAGTTGGAGAAATTTGAATTTCCAATCAGAAGAAATCCCATAAAAAATGTGAAGACCCTTAACTTCACCGATATTTTACAGCCGGATATCAGAGAAGAGGTAAAAAGAACCATATTCTTACATTTAAAATATTCCGCACTTGGCACAATACATTCAGAGATGACTGCAGTAAAGAGATTTAGCCGCTTTTTAAATGTAAGAAAGCCAGAGCTGGAATCATTACAGGAATTGAGTCGAGAAGATATTGAAGACTATTTGATATACTTACAGACGGAGACAACCGAAAGAAAGAACTATCGTTCCGATCTGTATGGCTTAAAACGTGTGATTGAAGATGTGGGGAATATATATGAGAGAAGGCATCTTCTGCAACTTTTCTTAAATAATGATTTTCCAAGTACACCACGATATCAGTTTAAATTTTATTCAGATGCTACAATTAAGCGATTGAATTCCCACATTTTTAATATGGACGAGCAGATAGCCAGGGCATTGATCGTTCACCAGCTTTTGGGAACACGCATTTCCGATACGCTTACTTTAAGAATGGATTGTCTTAGAGAGAAAGAAGGGAGATATTTTGTCCGGATTGATCAAGTGAAATCCATTACTTATGAAAAGGCAGTTAGTAATGAGGTGGGGCGCTTGATTTTAAAAGCCATGGAATATACCAAAGAGCGTTACGGGGAAACAGAATATGTTTTTGTAAAAAAAGATGATCCCACGAAACCATATCAATATGGAATGATCCAGGCACAAGTTATGAGGATGATCCGGCAGAAAGATATACGGGATGATAATGGGGAACTGCTGAAATTCGGGACACATATTTTTAGACACTGTTATGGGAAAAAATTGACCGAGCTTCATATCGAGGATTGGATGATAGCAAGACTACTTGGACATAAAACATTACAGAGTGTCCACCACTACCGGAGAATCGGGAATAAAGTTATGGCTGATGAAACGAGAAAAACCAGAGAAAAAATGGACCTTATATTAATGGACATAATAAAAGGATGGGATGGATATGAATTATGAAAAGATGATAGCCGTGAATCGGATCGAAAGTGAGCAGAAAATTAAGCTGGCCACGATGGCTATAGAACAGTTGATAGAAAAGGGGGAATATCCATCGGTAACTCTGCTGGTGAAAAAAACTGGCTTATCAAGAGGGTTCTTTTATAAAAATCCAGAAGTGAGAAGCAGGTTGGATGCAGCCGTGCAATCGCCCAATGTATCATGTCGAAGAATTTGGAGTGAGAGTAAAGATTCAAAGAATGACAACACCGAGGCACTGCAGATGGAAATCATGGAATATAAGGTCAGAAACCGAAGTTTGTCTCAGGAAAACGAGGAATTGCGAGGTCAGATAGAGGAACTTAAGGTTCAAGTGGAGAAACTAAAAAGCAGGATTAAAAAGAAAGAGCTTTCCATGCTGAAAAAATTATAATTAAAGGAAAAGGTATCTGATATGAAGTACGATAAGATTGTAGAGATAAGTAAAGAAAGATCAAGACAGAATACGGAAGTGGCACTTAGGGCAATAGAGGAAATGCTGAGAGAAGGGGAATGGATTACCGTTGCCGAGCTTGCCAAGAGAACAAAATTATCAAGAGCAAATTTTTATGTGAATAAAGACATTAGAAAGTCACTTGATGATGCTAGATACAGGCAACAGCGTATGTTAAAAATAAACTTTGACAGCGTGATGGAAATCGAAGATTTGCAACAAAAATTGCGAAAACTTAATTTGGAAATGGTGAAACTGAGAGTTGAAAATCAAGAACTACAAGTAATCAACCGGAATCTTCAGAAAGAAATATAAGTGAGGATGGACGGCATGAAATACGATAAAGTAGTTGAAATGAATCAGAAAATTGGTAAGCAAAATGCCCGTATCGTGGAAAAAGAGATTGAAAGAATGATAGAAAATGGTGAAAGAGTTACGGTAGCAGCATTACAAAGATATACTGGATTTTCAAATTCATTCTTTTACAAAAATAAACTTGTTCGTGAAATTTTGTATGAAGCAATTCGAAAGCAGAATCAGTGTTATAAAAATAACCTTACTTCGATGTGTACTCAACAAGAGATAGAAGAAAAGATGATAAAACAACAAAAACAAATTTTACAGCTGGAGTTAGAGAAGAGGAAGTTGCTTGAGGAGAATCAAAGGTTGAGAGAGGTGTGTGGGATTTTAGGAAAGGAGAAAAGAGAAAATGAAATACGACAAAATAGTCGCTATTAGTCAAGAAAAAAGTAAGGTTAAAGCTGAGATTGCAAAGCAAGAAATTCAAAATATGCTGGATAGAAAAGAAAAAGTGACAATGGCTGCACTGATAAGAAAAACAGGATTTTCTAAAACACTTTTTTACAGAAATATAGAAGTTAGGACAGCACTAGATAAGGCATATAGGGAACAAGGTGCGTGTTATAATCCGAAGCAGATTATTGTTGATAAAGTTATGGAAGAAAAGTTAAATACATTGAAGATTGCAGTTACCAAGCTTAAGAAGGAAAATATAAAATTAACATTACAAAATGAAGAACTTTTAAAAGAGATTGAAAGATTAAAATTGCAGCTAGAAAAGAAATAAACATATAAAAATAAAATAGAAAATTATGGACAATACGGTGGCTTGATTGGGAAATTAAGGTTGCCGTATTTCTTTATTTAATAGATAAAATGACCAAGGTGCATGCAGGAGGCTGTGGTTACGCCCAGTATCCATGCGGTTTCCAGAGATGGGGCTAGATTTATGGTCGTAATGATTGCAGTGGCGGTAACTTTGCGGTTTGCCCTGTTTGGCTGTTCCGGCGTAGCAGCCCACAAAGGGGCCTATGGCGCTCTTTTCAAAGTGCGCTGCATGGTTGCAGAACACATGGCTAGAGCGCCTTTAGGGGCCTTGAATGAACGGCGCACCGGGGACATAAAAACGGTTCTGAATGAAGATATTGAAAAGTTGGAGCTGTTTCTGGCCCATAACCTTCCTGACCTTGTGTGCTATCTGGTGGGGCCGGTAGTCATCTTTATTTATCTGATGACCGTCAATATTCCTCTGGCATTGATTTCCCTGGTTCCGCTGATCCTTGCTGTTGTTGTAATGGGAATGATGTTCCGCAATACGGATGACCTGATGGAACGGGCCAATCACTCCATTACCACACTGAACTCGGTTATGATTGAGTACATCAGCGGCATGAAATTGATTAAAGCCTATAACATGGGGAGCAAATCGTTTCAAAAGTTTTCAGACGCTATCCAGGAAGAAAACGCCATGTGGAATGAAACTTCCCGGCGCATGGGGCCACCTTATGCGGCCTTTGTTGTTATCATCGAATGTGGGATGTTGATGATGGTTCCAATCGGCGGAATGTTTTTCCTGAAAGGCTCACTGGCTGCCAGCGCATTTTTGCTGTTCGTCTATGTAGGTTCCATGTATCTGACGGAAATACGCCCCCTACAGGAACTGGGGACTAATTTTGCCAATGTGCTGAACGCTGTTACTAAGACCAAAGAGATACTGGATATTCCAATTTATGAGGGTGGAGCGGACTTTCCCCAAAATCACGATATTGAACTTCGGAATGTTCGGTTTTCCTATGATGGCAAGACCGATGTACTGCAAGGCGTTAATCTCAAAATTAAAGATGGTGAACGCATGGCCCTTGTGGGACAGTCTGGTGCCGGTAAAAGTACCGTGATTGAGCTGATCTCCCGGTTCTATGATGTGCAGGAGGGCGAAGTGCTGATTGGCGGGAAAAATGTAAAGGAACTCAATTATGATACTATCCTAAAAAATGTCGCCATTGTGTTCCAAAAGACCTTCCTGACCCGTGACAGCGTTTTAGAAAATATCCGCATGGGCAGTAACGCCACTCTGGAAAAAGTACGGACCGCCGCAAAAGAGGCGCAGATTGATGATTTCATCATGTCTTTGCCGGATGGATATGACACGAAGGTGGGCAGCTTCGGCTCTCGTTTCTCCGGCGGTGAAAAACAGCGGATTGCCATTGCCCGCGCTATCCTGAAGAATGCCCCCATTTTGATCTTAGACGAGGCCACAAGCGCCTCTGACCCGGAAAATCAGATGGAGATTGACAAAGCCATTCAAAATCTCTGTAAGGGAAAGACTGTCATTGTGGTAGCCCATCGTTTGAGCGCGTTGAAGATGTGCGAGCGTGTAGCAGTGGTTGAAAATCACACAATTACCTGTGTCGGAACCCATGAGGAAGTCCGAAAGAACAATGCTTACTATCGGAAGGCGTGGGAGGACTACGAAACAGCCCGGAATATTACTTATCAGTTGGAGGGAGGCGAGCAGCATGAGTGAGCATGATGTATTGAAAAAGAACCGTAATTTTTATATTGGTGTTGGCGGGACTGTTCTGGAAGGGCTTCTCTCCGGCAGCCTGTTTATGCTGCTTTACTCTGTCATGCAGTTTTTGTGGTCGGGACAATTTGACATGAACCGTGTCCTGGTTCTGACCTGTGTGATCGCGGTGGTTTTTCTTCTTCGTATCCTGATTTACAGCTATGGCTATACCAAAGCGCAGATTGGCGGTGCAGAGGTCAGCAAGAATACCCGCCTCTTTATGGGCGACCATTTGAAGCGTATCCCGCTTTCCCGGTTTACCCAGGGACAGACCGGCGATTATATCAATACCATCACAAGCGATGTAAACAACTATGAAAAAATCCTGACCCATAAGATCGGTGATATGGCAAAGAGTTTTGCACTTTCGCTCATGCTGATTATTTTTGTGATGACCATTTATGTGCCTGCCGGAATTATCCTGCTGATTGCCGACTTGCTTTTGATCCCTGGACTGTGGCTTTCCTTCCGTATGGTTCGGAAGTATGGTAAAGAAAAGAATGATATTTGTGCAGAGAATGTCAGCAGCATTGTGGAGTATGTGTCTGGTATTCAAACTTTCCGGGCCTATGGCGTAGGTGGTTTGAAGAATAAAACCGTTATCAACGCTATGCGGGAGTTCTGTCGGATCAGCTTTGTATATGAAGCGAAAGTCCTTCCTATCGGCGCTGGATTTGGCATTTTAAGCTGGCTGTCCTGCCCGCTTGTTATCTGGACAGCTTATGCACCCTGGGCTACCGGGACACTGGATACAGTATCTTATCTTCTGATCTGTATGCTGCCTTTGTTCTGTGCAAAGCTGGCAAACTCTATTTTTGTAGACCTGACAAGTTATAAGAACCTGATGATTTCCAAAAACAAAATCCTGGGTGTGATGAACGAACCAGAGGAAACAGGCAGTATGGAGCCGCTTCAAACAGCCACCCATGAAATCAACTTCGACAGTGTGGACTTTTCCTATGTTCCTGGAGAGCCGGTGCTGAAACACGCCACCTTTACAGTGCCAGACCAGAAGCTCACAGCCATTGTCGGGGACTCCGGTTCCGGCAAATCTACCATTCTGAATTTGATTGCAAAATATTACGAGGCAACAGGCGGAACAATTTCCATTGGTGGTAAACCTATAAACCATGTAGCTGCCGAGCGTGTACTGGAACAAATCTCTATGGTAGATCAGGATGTATTTCTCTTTGATGATACCATTCGTGAGAATATCCGGCACGCCCGCCCCGAGGCCACGGATGAGGAAATCGAAGCCGCCTGCCGGGAGGCCAACTGTGACGGTTTCATCCGCAAGATGGAAAAGGGCTACGATACGCCGACTGGCGAAAACGGAAACCTTCTTCTGGCGGTGAGCGTCAGCGAATTTCAATCGCCCGTGCTATCCTGAAAAAACTGCCCCATCCTGCTCTTGGATGAAGCAACAGCATCTCTTGACATTGAAAATGAGCTTGCCGTAAAGCAGGCCATCGCTAATCTATTAAAAGAGAAAAAGACAGTGGTAATGATTGCTCATACCCTTTCCATTGCTAAAAACGCTGATCAAATTCTTGTAATGGGTGATGGCAGGATTGCTGAATCTGGAACCCACGAGGAATTGCTTGCGAAAGGCGGAAAATATGCTGCTATGTGGAACGCAGAGCAAAAAATATCGGCTTGATAGAAGCTAAAGAAGAATAATTGCATAGCGCATGAACCTGCCCCGACTATGGGGAAAGTAAAAAAACGCTGGCTGGGGCAGGTGCAGCGGTCCGTTTTTCGTTTTCTGGAGAGCAGGTGGATACTATGCAGTTTTGGAGGAGTGTGGTAAAATGTGATTGTTTATCATGTTAGGAGATTAGGAAGGTAGATGAAATGAGGACAATTTTGTTATTGGAAGATGATGAGAATCTGAACCGTGGAATCGCGCTAAAACTGCAGAAAGAAGGGTATCAGGTTTTTTCCGCTTTTCAGATTTCAGAGGCAGAAAAATTATTTGATGAAAATAGAATAGATCTGGTAATCAGTGATATTACTCTGCCGGACGGAAACGGACTGGAGTTTTGCAGGAAGATTCGAAATAAGAGCAAAGTCTTTGTACTGTTTCTCACGGCAATGGATTCGGAAATTGATATGGTAAACGGCTATGATGCAGGGGCGGATGATTATATTACAAAGCCATTCAGCCTGATGGTACTGGTTTCAAAAGTTCAGGCATTTATGAGAAGAATGGAAGGAGTCTGCGGACACAACAGAATCTTATCGGGAAATATCGAAGTAAATTATGGAGAAATGAGAGCGTTAAAACGAAATGCTGATGGAGTGACTCCTTTGACATTAAGTAAAAAGGAACTTCAGATAATGATTTACTTTATGGAAAACGCAAGGCAGATTTTATCAAAAGAACAGATTTTAGAGTATGTCTGGGATGTTGACGGGCAGTTTGTAGACGATAATACAGTTCCTGTAAATATCAGCCGATTGAAAGGAAAAATCGGGAATGATTATATACAAAATGTAAGGGGGATGGGATATATATGGACCGAAGAAAGCGTACAGGAGTAGCTCTGGCAGCAGGGCTGCTTTTTCTGTTTGTGACAGAGATATTGTTGCTGTTTCTGGCAGGAAATAGTTTATACAAGGAAGAGCAGGGGAAATTAGGGGCGTTAGTGCTGTCCCATCCGGAACAGGAGACGGAGTATATAGAGTTATTTGACAGAGGAAAGCAAAGAAATCGTCAGGAAGAGGAAGCGGGGAAAGAGCTGGAGGAGCGTTACGGGTATACTCCTTTTGATGGGAGAAGCGTGAAAACTTTTGCTGCATATGGAATAGGAATGGCGATGGGTTTTTGTGGCAGGACTTGGAGTTTCATGGGTTTTGTTTTTGCGAAATAAAAGAGACCGGCAGCAAGATGAAAATAACCAGGAAGAACTTCGGGAAAAATATATAGAACTGCAGAATCATTTTGAAAAAGTAAGAGAAAAACTTTCCAGAGAAGAAAACAATACAAAATCTTTAATTACAGATATTTCCCACCAATTGAAAACACCGATTGCTTCATTGAAGATGAGTTGTGAACTGGCGGGGTCTGCCGATTTAACCTGGGAGGAACGGGAAGAAGTTTTATAAAAAGGAATGGGATGAAATTCAAAGACTGGAAAATCTTTTGGATTCACTGATTCATGTGTCCAGATTGGAATCTGGGATGATTCAGATTCAGCCAGAGATGGGCAGTCTGAAAAATACATTGGTACAGGCTGTAAACAGTGTGTATATGAAAGCGTATGAAAAATCCATAGATATTTCTCTGGATGAATTTCAGGATGTGCAAATTGTACACGACTCGAAATGGACAGGAGAAGTGTTCGTAAATATTTTAGACAACGCAGTAAAGTATTCGCCGGAGCATACAGAAATCCGAATTCGGGTAACAGAGCTTGCTACCTGCATGATGCTGGAATTTATCGACCAGGGAACAGGTATTCCGGCAGAAGAGGCGCATCGGGTATTTCAGCGTTTTTACAGAGGAAACCAAGAGTATGTAAAAAAACAGGAGGGCTCTGGGGTTGGACTTTATCTTGCCAGAAAAATTTTGGAGGAGCAGAAAGGCACGATTTGTGTAAAAGTAGCATCTGAAGGCGGTAATAATTTTGTGGTGACATTACCAAAGAAATAGATTTCTGAAAAAAGATTTCTTACATAATTGTTATGCTTTTTGTAAGCCTGCTGTAAGACTGGATTGATAGAATGACATTAGCAAAGAAAAAGGAGGCTTCAAAGTTTATGAAAGCAATATTAGAAACAAGAGATCTTGTGAAATATTATGGAAAAGGCGATAATTTGGTGAAAGCTATTGACCATACAGATTTAATAATCGAACCAGGTGAATTTACAGCAATTGTAGGACGTTCTGGATCGGGAAAAAGTACTCTTCTTCATATGCTGGGAGGATTGGACCGTCCTGATTCCGGAAAGGTTTTGATAGAAGGAAGAGATATTTTTCAACTGAAAGATGAAAAACTTGCAGTGTTCCGCAGAAGAAAGATTGGGTTTATTTTCCAAAGTTATAATTTAGTACCATCCTTAAATGTTTGGGAAAATATTGTGCTACCCATTGGATTGGATGGAAAGAAAGTGGATACAGAGTATGTTATGGATATTATCTGTAGAATCGGAATGGAGGATAAATTGAAATCCTTACCGAATACTCTTTCTGGTGGGCAACAGCAGCGAGTTGCTATTGCAAGAGCGTTGGCATCTCGCCCGGCGATTATTTTAGCAGATGAACCAACAGGAAATTTGGATTCCAAGACGGAGTTAGAAGTGATTTCTATGTTGAAATCCTGTGTTTCAGAATATGGGCAGACACTGGTTATGATCACGCATGATGAGACCATTGCGCAGATGGCTGACCGTATGATTGTCATTGAAGACGGTAAGGTGGTGAGAGCATGAAAACAGTAACAAAAACAGCGCTTGCCAATGTAAAACAGAACAAAGGAAGAAACTTTTTATGTGGATGCGCCATTGCACTGACTACGTTTCTGATATTTGTTGTTTTAACGGTGGGATATGGAATGATCCGCGTACAGCTTGCATCGGTGGATGCTTATTATCCATCTTACCATATTATGTTCCGCCAAGTTTCCGAGAAAAACACCAAAGCACTTCAGGTGCATAATGATATAGAAGAAATCGGTCTGAGAATGGATTTGGGACAGATTATAGATGATGATGCCACAATCATTATGACCGCTATGGATAATAATGGGATTCGGTTGAACAAAGCGGAGTTAGAAGAAGGAACTTTCCCAAAAAATGAAAAAGATATTGTTGTTTCCAAGGGAGTTTTAGAGGAACTGGGAATTCAGGGGAAATTGGGTGATGAAATCACGATTCCATACCAAATTTACGAAAAAGACGGTATGGGATATGCGAAAGAAGACACTTTCCGCATCTGTGGCTTTATGGAATCTTCTGATTTGAATAAAGAAAAGAAAATGTATTTTGTGATGAATTCCATGGAATATGCGAAACAGATGATACCGGAAGCAGACAGAGAATATCGTGTGATGTTCCGTCTGGCAGATGCAGAGCATATGACAACAGATGAAATCGAAGAGAGGGGAAAAGAAATCGGAGAGGATTTTGGTGTACCTGAGGGAAATGTGGTAGAAAACAGAGCGTATTTGGCTGCAAATTATACAGATCCGTCATTTGTAAAAGGAATGATCGTGGTAATCGTTATGGTTGTTTTAGCAGGAATCCTGACTATTTATAGTATTTATTATGTGTCTATGATACCAAAAGTACAGGAATATGGAAAATTAAAAGCCATAGGCTCCACCAAAAGACAGATTCGGCAGATGGTATTCCGTGAAGGAATGCTGGTTACGGCGCTTGCCCTCCCTGTAGGATTGCTTATCAGTAGTTTCCTGTCCAGATGGATTATGAAACAGATGATTACTTTTATGGCAGGCGAAGACCCTCTAATGCAGGTAGCAGCAGAACTTGTAAAAAATGGTGAGGTATCTTTGTTGCACTGGTGGATTTATGCGATTACCATTATGGCGGTGCTCTTTACTTCCGCAGTTTCTTTGGCAAAACCGATGCGAATTGCTGCCAAAGTTTCGCCCATTGAGGCTATGCGTTATCAGGGGTTAGAAAAACGTGGGAAAAAAGTACGGAAAGGCTATCAGAATCTCACGATTTTTCGTTTGACAAAAGCAAATATGGTAAGAAATAAAAAGAGGACTGGGATTACGATTGTTACATTAGGAGCAACTGGTATTCTGTTCATGGTTGTGGCAACTATTTTATCTTGCGCGGCACCGAAAGAAATTGCAAGAAAGGATATTGAATCTGATTATAAAATTAAATTGGAAACATGGGGTGGGGACAAAATGAATCCGGACAGAGACTGGAGACAGGTTCAGCAGAATAACCCCTTGACGAAAGCGTTTATTGATCAGGTTCGTGATGTAGACGGTGTGGAAGAGGTAAAGGTAAAAACATTTATGAATGGCAAAATTCCGAAACTATCTATGGATGGTGAAATTTGGGACGCGAATATTATTGGACTGGATGCATCTTATGCAGAAACGCTGGAAAAAGGAGAGATACAAGGACATGTGACATATGAAGAATTGGAAAAAGGAGATAAAATCCTCATGTCTGCTAATATGCTATACTGGTTCCCGGAACTGAAAGTGGGAGATTCCTTGAAGATGGTTTTGAATATGGGAGATGACCAGGTAGAAAAGACTTTTGAGATAGGAGCCATCGGAGATTACTATGCAAGCCTTGGCGGAAGTTCATTTTATCTGCCCCAATCAGTGTTGGAAAAAATGAATCCCAATAATCTGAACTACATACTGGAAATCACAGTGAATGATCAGAAAAAGAACAGTGCATATCAGGAACTTCAGGCACTTGCCGACAACAGTGAATACCTGGTGACAGGAAGTTATGAAGAGCAACTTCAGGAGTGGGAAAAGAATATGCGGTTGACGAGCGTTTTGTGTTATGCATTTCTGATTATTCTGGGTGGAATTGGAATCATGAATCTTGTGAACACTATGATGAACAGTATTTACACAAGAAGGCGGGAGCTTGGAATGATACAGGCGATAGGAATGTCTGAAAAACAGTTGATCCGTATGCTGCAACTGGAAGGAATCATCTATACTTTGGGAACATTGGCAGTTTCTGTGGGCATTGGAAGTCTTGTAGGATATGGTGCATTTCTTTATGCAAAAACCAAACACATGTTTCAGATCAGTGAGTATCATTTTCCAGTGGTCCCAGCAGTGCTTTTGATTTGTGTGGTTGCCTTTTTACAGGTACTGCTCACATATGGAGTATCTGCAAATTTCCGAAAATTGAGTTTGATTGATCGGATACGATATGCAGAGTAATATATTAAAAACATCATATATACAAAGGGAAACGCTATAAAAAAACAGAATTGCCCAATATGATTAAAAGGATAAAGAAAGCTCCCTTCTAAATAAACAAGATTTTATTATTTCTCTTGTCTACTTAGAAGGGAGCATATCATATCTTCACGCGTCATTTCTAAATTACGGCGGCTTTGATTTTCAGAGCCGCCGCTTTCTTTTTGCCTATCGGCAAGTCTACGACGACCCGAACACTGTAAAAATGCGGCGGCTATATGCTGGAAAAACGACCGGGAGAAATTTCTCTTATGGATGTTATTAACTGTACAGAGTCAACAATGGCAATCAGCAGATGCCTGGAGAAGGACGGATACTGTTCCAGAAATTACTCGGATTGCTGTAAAGTACATAAAGTGTTACTGGATCTGCAGAACACTTATAATAACAGTCTGGAAAATGTGAAAATATCAGATATTATTCAGCCGGGTAAAGATGAATATTTTGGACGTTTTTATGTAGTTATAAAACTGAATTTGAAGGATCAAACATATGAGTGTATTTATTCCCATGTACATGAAGTCTATGATAAAGTAAGTGCTTCAGCTAGCTACGGTGAGTTTGTAAAAAAGTATACAGAACAATATGTACATGAACAGGATCGCCAGAAGTTACAGGAATTCTTGGCAAGTGAAAAGCTTACGGAACACTTGGTAGACGGCTGCATGGAAGAAGATATGAGAGATTTGACAGATCTGGATATCCGGATGGATTAAAGGGAGATCAGATTCCAATCTGTGCTCAGGTGGTCGGTCTGGTAGATGATTATGATGCGTTGGTCAGTGAACGACCATATAAACGCAAATTGAGACATGGAGAAGCGGTAAGGATGATTATAAATGGTGAATGTGGAGCGTTTTCTATGAAACTGCTTCAATGCTTTCTGGCTGCTGCTATGCAAAAAGAGTGGGTGCAGAAAGTAGAAACGGATACGGAAGCGTAATAGGATGCAACCTGGGTAATGGGAAAACAGAGAAATAGTATCTTATCATTTTTTTATGAAATTGGATGAGATTCTGCCTATATAATACGATTCTACCATTAAGGGGTGTACTTTTTGGGACAAAATAGATACTATAATTCTGAAAGGGGGAAGTATTTATGGACCTTGTGAAAATCGGAAGCTATATTGCAGAAAAAGAAAAAACTTGGTATGACTCAAAAACAGCTTGCTGAGAAACTGGGTAAGAGTGATAAGTCAGTTTCCAAATGGGAACGTGGGATTTGTTTACCAGATGTGTCTGTGTATTTAGAATTATGTGAAATATTAGGCATTAGTCTAAATGAATTTTTGGCAGGTGAAGATATTGAGGTAACTAATGTAGAAAAAAAATCGGAAGATACACTGATACAGATATCAAAAGATAGTAGTCATAAACAGCGTTATTTAAAGAAGATTATTGCTGTACTTCTTATTGCTGTGGGAGCATTTGCTATTACTCTTGGAATCATGGCATGTAATAAATTGCGGCAACCACAAAATTATATAGAAGCAGTAGATCCAGATAGTGTAGAAATGAAAACGGCTGAATTGTTGTCCGGAATTGATGGAACCATGATGTTTCGATACAATTCAAAAGATACATTTCAAGCATTATACGTTTACTTGTCAGAATATCATTCTGGAAAACGAGTTTCACATAAACGAGTTTTGGAACTTTCCTATGAGGACGTGAAATCTGCAAAAAATGGATTGATTGTCATCACTCCGGATTTTGATAATTTTACTGCAAAGCTTATTGCAGCAGATGAATATTCAAAATATATGACAGAAACGCCAATCTTGGAAGGTGTTGCAAACAGAGAATATTATGGAAGATCTGCGACCTCTATAGAGAACAAAAGCACGATAGAGTACGGAACAGAGCAAGGATTGGCAGCACTGATCTATGGCGAACAAGGAGTGAGTTCGTTGCCGATACAGGACATTACAGGAGAATACATAGATACAGATAATGAGTATATGTATTATTATTCGGCTGAGTTTGTAAAATAAGAATAGCAAAAGTGAGAAGAGGATATCACAAATCATTGTTTTGATAATTCGGTGGTATCCTCTTTGTGGATTTCAGAGTTTGTTTCTCAGCTTTCGGTATTCTCTCGGTGAATATCCTTTCAGCTTGTGGAAAAGCCGACTGAAATACAGCTGGTTATCATATCCGACAATCTTAGAAATCTCATTGATGGAATAAGTTGTTGTTTCCAGTAACATCTGGGCATTGTTGATCCGGATTCCAACGATGAATTGCATTGGTGTGGAACCAGTATATTTTTTAAAATTACGGATAAACCAGCTGACACTCATTCCTCGTGAGGCAGCATAATCGTCGATATTGATATTCTGATTGTAGTTTTCACTGAAAAAAGTAACAGCGTTCTCCATCTCATGGTCAAGATATTCATTTTTCAATATATGTTCCCTGCTCAGTTCCCGGTGGAAAATAATCAGAAGATGGCGTAGTAAAAGGACAAGCATTTCCTCAAAATCATCCTGACAGCGTTGGAGTTCAATGATAATACGTTTGAAAATTTGTTCATATTCCATAGATGTACCAACCTGAAATACACGTTCTTTATCCGGAAATCCATACTGACGCAAGATAGTTTTTTACATTGCTGCCTGTAAAATGAATCCAGTATACTTCTGTCTTATCTTCCCCATAGTATTCATATTTCTGAAGTTCCTTCGGTCTGTACAGTACGATATTACCGGCGGGAACAATCGTTTCGTTATCTACATTGTCAAAATGAAAATGCCCACAACCGGCAGTGATATAGATAATCTGATAATCTAGGCGTCCCTTTGGACGATAGGTTGGTAACTTTGGATGGTTGGAAAGGCGGTAAGTGCCGCAGCTTCCTACAACCAGTGGGCGACTTTTGTCTTTGAAATCCATATGGGAGTGGTTTAAATAACCGGTATTCATATACATAGAGCAGCACCTCTTTTCCTATTTTTTATTATTGTATCATTTAGTGCATATTTTGTCTAATCCAATCCATAGACATATTTTGCAGATTAGGATAAGGTATATATAGCAAAACAAAGAAACGTAAACATAAAAGTAAAAAGTGAGATTTGCTGCAGGGGAACAAAGTATAAAAAAACTGTATATGTATTGAAGGAGAGTTATTTATGATTGTACCACGTTATTATGAGAATTTAAGCGTACTGCATGAAAACACAATGCCAGCCAGAGCCTATTATATTCCGGCATCCAAAAGAATGGACAATCTGGTGGAGCACAGGGAAGAGTCAGACCGTATGCAGTTATTGAATGGAACTTGGAAATTCCAGTATTTTAACAGCATCTATGACATTCAGGATTCTTTCTTTGAGAAGAATTATGATACAGAAAACTTTGATGAGATTCAGGTTCCAAGTGTATGGCAGATGGCAGGCTATGACACACATCAGTATACAAACATCCGGTATCCGTTTCCGTTTGATCCACCATATGTGCCACAGGATATTCCATGTGGAGCCTATGTACATAATTTTGAGTACAGTAGAGATGAGAAAGCATCAAAAGCTTTTTTGAACTTTGAAGGAGTAGACAGTTGCTTTTATGTATGGATCAATGGCTCTTATGTAGGATACAGCCAGGTTTCCCATATGACCAGTGAGTTTGATATTACGGATCTCCTTCAGGACGGAGAAAACAGCATAGCAGTTCTGGTCATGAAGTGGTGTGATGGTTCGTATCTGGAAGATCAGGATAAATTCCGTATGAGTGGTATTTTCCGGGATGTGTATATTCTGAAACGTCCGGAGCAGGCAATCAGCGATTATCATATAAAAACCAAGATTGAGGATATGCTTGCAAAGATAGAGCTTGATGTGAAATTCTACTCTCCAGCAAATGTAAAAATTTCGATTGAAGATAAAAATGGAGCAGTTGTCGCAGTAGGAAGTATTGCCGAAGAAGGAACAGCGGTGTTAGAGATTGCAAATCCGGAGCTTTGGAATACAGAAAATCTATATCTGTATCAACTGATTCTTGAGACGGAAAATGAGGTAATTGTAGATTATATCGCATTACGAAAGATAGAAATTAAAGATCAGGTTATATATTTAAATGGGCAGAAGATTAAATTCCGTGGTGTCAATCGTCATGATTCCGATCCAGTTACTGGATTTACAATCAGTGTGGAACAGATCACAACCGATCTTACGTTAATGAAACAGCATAATTTTAATGCAATCCGTTCCAGCCATTATCCGAATGCACCATTCTTCTATGAAATGTGTGATAAATATGGATTTATGGTGATAGATGAAGCGGATATTGAGGCACATGGTCCATTCATGCTTTACCGAGAGGAAGACACAGACTATAACCGGTTCAAACGATGGAATGAAAAGATTGCAGATGATCCGGCATGGGAAGCAGCCATTGTTGACCGTGTGAAACTCATGGTAGAACGTGATAAAAACCGTTTTTGTATTGTCATGTGGTCTATGGGAAATGAAAGTGCTTATGGCTGCAACTTTGAAAAAGCACTTGCTTGGACAAAGAAATTTGATCCGGATCGTATCACACAGTATGAGAGTGCAAGATATCGTAATTATGATGAAACATATGATTACAGCAACTTGGATGTGTATAGTCGTATGTACCCGGCACTTTCCGAGATTCAGGAATATCTGGACAAGGACGGAAGCAAACCATTCCTTCTGGTAGAGTACTGCCACAGCATGGGAAATGGGCCTGGCGATTTTGAAGATTATTTCCAGCTGATTCAGGACAACGATAAAATGTGTGGTGGTTTTGTTTGGGAGTGGTGTGATCATGCGATTGCTCATGGCACTGCTGAGAATGGAAAGAAAATCTATGCCTACGGAGGAGATCATGGAGAAGAAATTCATGATGGCAATTTCTGCATGGATGGGTTAGTATATCCGGACAGAACTGTACACACAGGACTTTTGGAATACAAGAATGTTTATCGCCCGGCAAGGGTTGTTTCCTATGATAAAGAAAGTGGGGAACTGGTTCTTCATAACTATATGGATTTTGATGATCTGAAGGATTATGTAAAAATCAGCTATGAACTGACACAGGATGGACTCGTGATCAGTAAAGGAAAACTCGCAGAAGTTTCTGTGGCACCACATAGTGAAGGAAAAATAAGTCTGAATATCAATGTTCCAGAGAATGGAAAATGTTATCTGAAACTTATTTACCAGTTGAAAAAAGAAATGCCACTGTTGGAGAAAGACCACATTCTGGGATTTGATGAAATCGAGGTAAGTCAGAAAGACGCAAAATGCCAGCTGGCAGAGAAGTGGCTGGAAAAAACATCAGCAGATTCTGAATTACAGGTAAATGAAAATGATACACAGATTCACATTAAAGGTCGTGAATTTGCTTATACAATAGATCGACGTACTGCACTCTTCACGGAGATGAAATTCGCAGGACGGGAATATCTGAACCATCCGATGGAGTTAAATATCTGGAGAGCCCCAACAGATAACGATATGTACATCAAATCTGAATGGAGGAAAGCCCACTATGATAAGGCTTATACAAGAGCCTATACGACAGAGGTTGTGCAGGGAAAACATGGTGTGAAGATTACAAGTCATGCTTCCGTTGTGGCAGAGACAGTGCAGAAGATTCTTGATGTGACGATTACATGGACAATAGATGCGGCAGGAAAAATAGACGCAGATATTGAGGCCACAAAAGATGGAGAGTTCCCGGATCTTCCGAGATTTGGTGTGAGAATGTTCTTGGATAAGAAACTTGCAGATGTCAGATACTTTGGGATGGGACCGCAGGAAAGCTATCGTGATAAGCATCAGGCAGCAAGCCACGGTTTGTACCGGGCAAATATAGGGGATTTGCATGAAGATTATATCCGTCCACAGGAGAATGGAAGCCATTATGATTGCGAATATGTAGAACTTAACAATAGTCGATATGGAATTGTGGCATCCGCAGAAAAGGCATTTTCCTTCAATGCTTCTTATTATACACAGGAAGAACTTGAGAAGAAAACGCATAATTATGAATTGACAGAATCAGACAGCGTAGTATTTTGTGTTGACTATGCATTAAATGGAATAGGTTCTAACAGTTGTGGTCCAGTTGTATTGGATCAGTATCGATTTAATGATGTATTATTCCGGTTCCAGTTTACTCTGGTTCCGTATGTAAAGGGATAATAAGGTTTTAGGTAACCCGTTAACAAGGAAGGAGAGTCTGATTGTTTTGTAAAGTCCGGATATACAGAACAATCAGACAAAAACAAAGCGAAAAAATTTAGAATTAGGCATCATACTGTTAGGCATCTTGAGATTCTAAGTGCGATGAATATGAGGAGCAAAAGAATTCTATGGAAGAAAAAAAGTATTTAAAATGGTATAACAAAATAGGATATGGTTCGGGTGATATCGCAGGTAATGTAGTTTATGCGTTCCTGACATCTTTTATGATGGTCTATCTGACAGACTCAGTAGGACTTGCTGCTGGTGTCGTAGGTACCCTGATTGCCGTATCAAAATTATTTGATGGTTTTACGGATATATTCTTTGGATCTATGATCGATAAGACACACAGCAAGATGGGAAAAGCAAAGCCATGGATGTTGTATGGTTATATTGGATGTGCCATTACATTAGTCTGCTGTTTTGCAGTACCAGTCAGCTGGGGAACAACTGCTAAATATGCATGGTTCTTTATCTCTTATACACTGTTAAATGGTGTATTTTATACCGCAAATAATATTGCATACTCAGCACTTACATCACTCATCACAAAGAACAGCAAAGAACGTGTACAGATGGGATCTTACCGTTTCATCTTTGCATTTTCGACAAGCCTTCTGATTCAGGCAATTACAGTCGGATTTGTCGATAAGTGTGGTGGAGACGCAGCTGCATGGAGAACTGTAGCCATTATTTATGCAATCATTGGTCTTATTGTAAATACGATTTCTGCTCTTTCTGTTAAGGAGCTTCCAGAAGAGGAACTTAACGAAGGAGAAGTAAAAAATGAAGATGAGAAGTACGGAATGGTACAGGCATTTAAGCTTCTTATCAAAAACAAATATTATATGATGATCTGTGGAACTTACATTTTACAGCAGTTATACAGTGCCATGATTGGAGCCGGTATTTATTATATGACATGGGTACTGAAGAATAAGAATCTGTTCGGACAGTTTGCGTGGGCAGTTAATATTCCTCTGATCATTGCCTTGATTTTCACACCAACCTTAGTTGGTAAGTGGAAAGGCATGTACAAACTGAACTTAAGAGGTTATATCTTAGCAGTTGTCGGTAGAGCACTTGTTGTCGTTGCCGGATATATGGGTAGTGTTCCGCTTATGATGGCATTTACAGCTCTTGCAGCATTAGGACAGGGACCTTGGCAGGGAGATATGAATGCAGTTATCGCATCCTGCTCTGAATACACTTATCTTACACAGGGAAAGAGAATTGACGGTACGATGTATTCTTGTACATCTCTTGGTGTAAAGATCGGTGGAGGTATTGGAACAGCTGTTGTTGGATGGATGCTTGAGTTCAGCGGATATGTTGGAACAAATGCAACTCAGCCACAGTCCGCACTTGATATGATGCAGTTTATGTATCTGTGGCTTCCGTTAATCTTTGATGTATTGATTATGTTTGTACTTTCAAGAATGAATGTAGAAGATGCAAATAAAAAACTGAAAAGCAGAAAAAGGAATTACTGCAGATGAAGTAACAGATGCATCAGACATGAATTAGAATCAACAGGAAAAAGCGTTGTCTGGTTGGTGTTCGATGAGACAGTGCTTTTTTCTTTATATAAAGTGATAGAACTGTCTTTTGAAAATAAAAAAGGACCACTTCATTTTTGTGAAATGGTCTTAGAAAAAATGTTCTGTTTTCACAAAATAGTCCTTTTAGTATTTATACATGGTATGGATGTTCAAAATATTCAGCGTAGAATACTAAAAGGTCATTCAGATATTTTTTAAGATTGCTCATTTGTAATTCCTCCTTTCCTTATTTACAAGTTTATTATAAGATAGGTGTAAAAGGATTGCTTGCCAAATCGAAAGAAGATATAGACAAATGTTGCAAAGGGGAGTATTTCATGCAGTTAAAATATGTTGATACAAAAGAGGAGATCATAGCAATAAATAGGAAATCAAAACATATTGAACCACATCTTCATAATGCACTGGAGATCGTTTGTGTAACAAATGGAGCATTAGAACTTGGTGTCGGACAGGAACTATACCATATGGAAAAAAGAGATATAGGCTTTGTATTTCCAGATGTTATTCATCACTACCAGGTACTGACACCTGGTGTAAATAAAGCGACTTATCTGATCGCATCGCCATTTACGATTGGTAAATTTGCAGATATCATGCAATCCATGGCTCCTGAATATCCAGTCATCAAAGCGGAAAAGGTTGAACCAGAGGTATATAGGGTTATCAATGCGATTTTAGAGACAGAGCAGTCGGATATTACTATTGCACAGGCATATCTTCAAATTGTGTTGGCACGCTGCATAGGAAAATTAAATTTGGTAGAAAAGAGTAATGTGGGGAGCAACGATCTTATTTACCAGACAGTTTCCTATATATCAGCAAATTTCAAGAAGAAGTTTTCGCTGGAAGAGATGGCAAAAGACCTGGGCGTGAGCAAATATGTTTTATCCAGACTCTTTTCCAAAACATTCCATAGAAACTTTAATCAATATCTTAACGATGCAAGGTTGAACTATGCATGTCATCGCTTGGAAAATACGAGCGATTCTATTACAAATATTTGTCTGGATAGTGGATTTGAAAGCCAGAGAACGTTTAATCGGGTATTTAAGGAAAGATACAAAATATCGCCGAGTGACTATCGGAGTACATGTGTGAAGGATATGCTGTCATAAAATGTTCTGCAGATAGAAAAATTTACTTTGATTTCACGCCGTTATGCATTTGATTTTGTGCATGGATGATACAATGTTAAAATGGTCGTAGAAAACAGAGTTTTCTGAAGTGAAAGAACAAGGCATACTCTAAAGAGAAAGAAAGGCAGGACATATATGAATATGGGAAAATCAGTAATTGATTTTAATGAGTAAAAAAGGATTTATCTGTGATATGGATGGTGTGATTTATCATGGCAATCAGATATTGCCAGGTGTTCCAGAATTCATCCAGTGGTTGCATGATGAAAAGAAAGAATATTTATTTTTGACAAATAATAGTGGATATACACCACGGGAATTAAATCAGAAACTAGCAAGGATGGGACTTGATGTGCCAGAAGAACATTTTTATACCAGTGCATTGGCAACAGCTGCATTTTTAAAAGTAACAGGCGGCAGGCTGTTCGGCATTTGTGATAGGAGAAGCCGGTCTGTTAAATGCACTTTATGATGTAGGTATCACAATGAATGATGTAAATCCGGATTATGTTGTTGTGGGAGAGGACGATCATATTCGTTGGATACATTACAAAAGCAACGATTTAGTTCTGAAAGGTGCAAAGCTGATCGGAGCAAACTCAGATGTTTCCGGACCGATTGAGAACGGCATTGCTCCTGCTTGTCGTGCATTGGTTGCACCTATAGAAATGGCAACAGGTACACAGGCATATTTCTGCGGAAAACCGAATCCACTAATGATGCGAACGGGATTAAATATGCTTGGATGTCACTCAGCAGAAGCAGTAATGGTTGGGGATCGCATGGATACAGATGTGATTTCAGGTATGGAAAGTGGTATGTCTACAGTACTGGTTCTCTCAGGATGTTCAACGAAGGATACACTTAAAACTTATGCGTATCGTCCAACTATGGTTTTGAACGGTGTGGGGGATATTGCTGCGATGGCAAAGGCAAAAGCAGAGTAATATTGAATTATTAGAATTGTATTAGACTATATGTGAGAGAAGTCAAACTAAAATAATCAATTAGATGAAAGCGGGAAAAAGGCGGTGGATTGATTTCACTGTCTTTTTCTGATTTAAAAGTGAAGAAACATAAGAGAAGGACTGCAAATGGAAAAAGTATTAATTGCTGCGGATGAGGTGGAAAAGTGGAAACATCTTTATGAAGGGTTGAAACACAAATGGGTATGTACGATGGTTGATTTTGAGGTATTTGAAAAATTTCATGCAATAGCTGTTTATGACGCAGTATTAATGCTTCTGAGAAAAGATAATGGATTGTTAGGAAAGTTGATATGGGAAGTCAGACAGTACAGCAGAGCTCCAATTATTGTAGTAGTGCCGGGAATCCATACAATAAAGAAATATATTGAATGGGGTGCGGATCTTGTATTTCCGCATCCATCTGTCAGTCTGATTAATATTTATTTGTATTCTTTACTCAGGCGTTCTGATATTACATGGAATATTGGAAAAGAAAAGGAACGAAAAGATATTATCCGAAGAGGGAAGCTTTTAATCGATTGGCGTTACCACGCTGCTTTTTGGGAAGATCATCAGCTGAAAGATTTGAATGGACGGGAGATTGCCTTCCTTTACTTACTTGCAGATGCACCAAAACAAGTAGTGAAACATGAAATTATTTTTGAACGATTGTGGAGGGGACCTTATAGAGCAGATTCTGCCAATATGATTTGGTGCTTTGTACGCAGACTGAGAAAAAAGCTGGAAAAGTCCGATCCGGAAGCTGTAAAGATGATTCAGAGTATACGGAAGGTAGGTTACTATTTGGATATAGGCTAATATTAAATGGAATATGCTAAAGGTAGATTATCGGATCTGTTTTAGCAGAAAGTGTGCAGAAGAGCATTGACAAGAAAAGCTATGGAGATTTGGTGATGGTAACTGTAAAAGTGGAAAAGAATCATTCTGGGACGTATGAGCTGTCTGAAACCGAAAGAAGCAAGCTGGAGACAGCAATGTTTCCAACAGAATAACTGAATATCGAAGAAGTGGACTGCCGGGGGTAAAATCCTGGCAGTTTTTATATCAAAGTATGCAAGAAAAGCCGCCAGTGGCAGGTTCTCTGTATGAAGGCTCTGAAGATGATTTAGAGAATGTGAGATAATTCCGAAGGGACGAAAGAAGGTGAGAAAGTATTTGGATATTAACGGACTCAGAAGAAATGTCGAAAGATGTCGGATAATGCGAAAAATGACTGTTAAGTGACTGGTATATAACACGGTTTTGACAGCCGTTTTTTTATATACTTTTCTTTGTGGTGTTTTAAGAAGAGGTATAACAAGGAGAAGAATTATATTTGCATCAAAGAAAGTGCTTAAGACAACAAAATGGGAATAAAAAGCAAAGTGTTGTGATCGAACTGGTTGCAGCACTTTTTTATTCGACATTTTTCGAGAATTGTGGGACACCACATATTCGGTCACCGCCATGCTCCGATTTGATTTCTATACGAAAAATCAGATCGGAGGAAAGATAAATGACTTATAACAAGACAAGTGAAGAACGAAAGTGGAATTATTGGAAAGAACAGGAAGAAAAGAAACTGCGTGAACTGGGAATGGAAGAAGAGAAGATCCAAAAGCTGCGTCAGATGGACCGGGAAGATTTTCTGGAAGAGCGCAGATACCGGGAACATCTGGGTGAAACGATGCAGGATATGGATTCCATAAAAGAAAAGGACAGCGAGCTGTTTGCAAGGGATGTAAAGGAGCTTCTGGATCACATAGGTGATAAGCGAATCTATGAACTATTGAAGGAAACGGAGCATCAGACATTGGAAATCCTCTTACTCAGTACGTGGGGATATTCGGGAAGAGAAGTTGCTAAGATTATGGGAATGGCAGAACAGACGATTTATACCAAAAGAAACCGTTTGAGAAAAAATTAAAAATTTATCAAAAATTGAATAATTATGGCGCTTTTCGTCGGCTATTTAATAGGCAGGTAAATTTTGCCAGTGTACTTTGACAATCTCATACCAGCATTACAGGTACGTTCCCGTAAGTAGAAGCGTGGCAGGAAGACGCGAGGACAGATGAAAAGGGCATGGAAGAAATCAGACCAGAAAGTGAGAGATGGAGTTCTTTTGTGGCGTTTTTGTTTCGAGCGAATCATCTTTAACTGAAACAAAGACCGTGGCGGTCTTTTGCGAGGATCACTTACGAGGGGATAATGATACATAGGAACTGCCAGTGAGCAGGGGATGGACTTTGGGTTGTAATCAGCAAGACCTTTAGAAAATCCATGAGCGGTGCGATGCCAAGCATCCGCCTGTAATGTTCCCGTAAGGCAAAGGGGGGAGTCGAGGACAAATACAATGCCAAAAATCAAAAGTATAAGAAATCAAGGAAGAATGTGTCGTTGATATCAGATACATGCGGCTGTAGGGAGTATTCCTTTACAGCCGTATTGATGTGGTATCAGCAGACATATCAGGTAACAAACTATGTATTACAGAAAAGAGTATTTGAAAAGAGCACATCGGGAAATTGATACGATCTTCCGGGTGCTGTTCCCGGAACATGGGATGGCAGTAAGGGAAGAACAGATTCTGTTATGCCATGAAATGCTGGATAACCTGCTGGGAAGAAATATAGCACTGTGTGACGCAGGTGTCGGTATCGGGAAAACGTATGCCTATCTGGTGGCCTGTGTTCTGATGAGAAAGTATTCTCTTCTTGCAGACGGATATTCCCCATACGAACAGCGTCCGGTTGTGATATCTACTTCCAGCATTGCACTCCAGAAAGCAATTCTTACGGAATATATCCCTTTTCTCTCTCGGATTCTTCAGGAGAACGGGACAATTCAGGCGCCGATCAAAGCAGTCATCCGCAAAGGGAAAGAGCATTTTGTCTGCGATGAGAGGTTGGAGCACCGAATCGTTGCAATCGAAGAAAAAAACAAAAATAGCGTTGCAGAAAGAAGCTCTGCTGTCGTTGAAAGAACATTATGATATGGACGAAGTGTCCAACTTAAGTGGGTTTGACAGAAGGATGGTGAGTGTACCGAAGTTCTGTTCGGGAGACTGCCCGAAAAGAGGCTCATGCAGGTATCAGCAGTATCTGGAGCGTTCCAGAGATCATGAAATGTTCATTCAGATCTGTAATCACAATTATCTGCTGGCTGATGGTTATCACAGGCTGCAGGATTACCGCCCGTTATTAAAAGACTACCGAGCATTGATTGTCGATGAAGCACATAAGCTGCCGGATGCGGCAAAGCAGATGTTTGGGAAGAGCCTCTGTTATGACGATATCCGAGAAATCTGCTTTTATCTTGGGAATGAGTACCAAGGCCCGGAGATAAGAAAACTGTCCGGGACGATCCGGATGGTGCTGGACATCATAGGAGAAAACCACAGAACCAGATATGGGATAAAAGAAGAATTCCACATGACAGAAGAGTGTGCAATGTATTTATATGAGGGGATACAGACCATGAATAAGATCATAGAAAAATTAGAAAAGAAGATTCCAAAGTGGATCAGAAACAAGCTGGAAGAAACCAAAAGTGTGCTGGAATGCTTTTTCCATCAGGATAAGAAGTATGTGCTGCATCTGAAGCAGGACCATGACCACCGGATTATATTGTGTGCATCCAGCAGACGGATTCCACAGTATCTGGACCAGATGTTATGGAGCAGAGGAATGGGAGCGATTCTGACAAGCGGAACTTTAAAAACCGGACAGGGATTTTCCCACATTCGGAAAATGACAGGATTACAGAGAGTGCGGAGAGTCCGGGAATATGTGGCAGACTCCCCGTTTGAATATCAGAAGAACTGTCTGTTATATCTGCCAAAGAATTTGAAGACATGCAGAAGAGAAAGTCAGGAAGAGGCAGAGATGATAGCAGACCATATCCATTCACTGATCTGTTCGACTTACGGGCATACGCTAGTGCTGTTTACATCTTATCATTTGATGGGAAACGTTTACCAGATGTTAAGGGATGAAATTCCGTTCCCGATGATAGAGGTGTGGAGACATTCACCGGAAGAGATCACAAGATTTAAACAGATGGACAATGCTGTCCTTTTTGCAGCCGGCTCCTGTTGGGAAGGAGTAGACTTCCCTGGAGATATGGTATCTTCGCTGATTATAGTAAAACTGCCCTTTGCTGTTCCTGATCCCATCAGTGAAGCACAGAAGAAGGAATATGCCAGCCTGAAAGATTATATTCAGGCAGTGATTGTTCCAGACATGCAGAAAAAACTAAGACAGGGATTCGGACGTGCTCTCCGCACCGAGACAGATACTTGTGTCGTGTCCATTTTAGACGAGCGTGCAGGAGAAGGTGGCAGGTATCATGAGGAAGTAATGTGTGCGCTTCCGAGCTGCAAGATGGCAAAAGATATCAAGGATGTCCAGCACTTTATTCGAAACCGGAAAGGCGTGGAATACTACCTGTAACCGTTCGTGGTTCTGCTACAGAAAAAGCAGATTTTGCACGAAAAGTTTGGTGGTATTTCAAGGGCGTTTTCGGTGGGATTGTTGGTATTGATGAATAGCTATTTCGGCATGAAGTGGGTATACTGTGTATAGCGTTAGAGGAAAGGAGGCAGCTTATGATATACAAGGTGGAAACGATAAAAGATGGAACAGAAAAATATTTTTCATCAGAAATCTGGAAACAATGAGTATTGAAGAACTGCCAAGTAAATATCTAATGCATAAGATTAAATGTAAACGTTCACCAAATACAGTGAAACGCACAGCATTTTCAATCTGCTATTATATGAAATATATGGCAGAGAAAGAAATGGAACTCACAGAAGTCTATCAGTTAGATTATGAAAAACAGACAGAACACTTTGTGGAAGTTTTTATACTGGCTTAAAGCCGGAAACCATACAGAGCAAACGGCTGGAGAAAAGAAGTAGTCCGAATGAAGGAAACCTGCAACGCATACTTTAAAAGATGTGTTCAGGTTCTATTTATTTATAGAGGCAGAATATGAACAGTACGGAAGTCTCAAAACCTTATCGTATAACCAGATTATAGCGGTTAATCAGGTGGGAGTAAAAAGGTACTGCGGAATCATTCTTTTAAAGCCTATCTGAAGGAAGAGGAACATCGTGGGAGAACAGCAAAAGAAAATCAGATTATTACAATTTTACAGGCCTGTACGAACCGAAGAGATCAGCTTCTGTTACTTATGTTAGCAGAAACCGGATACAGAATTGGGGAACTACTGGGAGTAAAATATGTCAAAGATATTGATTATAGGAATCACATGATAAGGGTATGCTTCCGGGAAGATAATGAAAATGAAGCGAGAGCCAAAAATGCGGAATACAGAAGTGCCAAGATAAGTAATGATACGTTTGAATTTCTCATGGATTATCTGGCAAAATATCGGAAAATCCTGCAACATCAGGATTACCTGTTTGTGAATATCATGGGTGAGAACATTGGAAAGCCATTAAGAGTGGACAGTGTATATGATATGTTGGACCGAATGGAAAAGAAAACCGGAGTTAAAATCACACCCCACATGTTACGTCACTATTTTGCAAATATGCGAAAGCAGGCAGGATGGGAACTGGAAATGATCAGTCAGGCATTGGGGCATAAACATTTGGATACGACTATAAAGTATCTGGACTGGCTGGATGATGAACTGATAGAAGCAAGTAATGAGTTTTATGCACAACACACTGCTATTTATGGGGCGGAACGTCTGCTGGAGTAGGGAGGTGTGAGAAATACCTATATATTTATTGCAACAGGCAGAACACATAACAGAATCTGAAGTAGATATTGAGAAGAAAAAGCAGGAACTATATTCAGAAATTGATGCACTTGGATAAAAGCGATTCAAGAATTAACAAATTGAAAAAGTTCTTGGCAGATGAAAAATCTGGCATCTGGAAGAAATGGATTATCCTTTGCGAAATTCGTATGAACAATATTTAAGAGGACAGATACGATCACAAATTGTATCTTTCTATTTGAAAATATATGATACGGTAAAACAACAACATATCTATCAACAAATGCAGACGCTAAATGGAAAGCGGATATATGAATAGAAATATCAAAATAAAATTTATTTTCTGAAGTATTATCCGGAAAAGGAAATAGCTGAGACCTTTGAAACTTCTTATAAAACAAACCTATTGGTGTGGGATTTTACACAAAATTGTTCAGAAGTTTTAAAGAAACAAATTTTTTATACGTTGAGTCGTATCATTGCCAATACTTCAATGTCTAAGGCTTATAGAAATGTCAGGTTAAAATCCTTAAAACTTCTTTATGATTCTTGTGTTCAGTTAAATATTACGGATATTGGATTGCTGGAAATGGAACAAGTGGAAACTATTTTAAAGAATTTTCCCGAAACGAGTCAACGAAGTATTTTAGGTGAATGCAGAAGAGATGCGTTTATGCAGCAGGAACAGATCCAATGGGAAGCAAATGTATGGTATCTGGAACGATTACATCTTGGAAAACATCGGATAGACGAAAGTAAATCCTTAATTAGCATTTCTTTTATGGAAGTCAAGGAAATACAGAATCGAGAAATTTTACAGGCATACATGAAATATGAACTGGGAATTACTGGACAGGCAGTCAGCACGATTGTACGAAGATTTGTATGTATTAGAAATTTTATTGAACTGCTGGAACAAGAAAAGATACTGGCGATTCATGCAACTGTCGCAGAAGTAAAAAAGTATGCAGACGGCTTGCGAGAACGGGGAATACAGGCAAAGGGATTTAATGAAAGAATTTTCGGTATCGGTCATTTTTATAAATTCATGGAAGTTAAACAGTATATTACAAGAATGCCATTCCGAATTGAATATTTCCAACAAAAAGAAGTAATAGTACATCATGATCGTAGCGTTGAGGAAACAGTATATATGGAAATTTTGAAAAAATTATATCTTTTTCCAGAGCGATTACGATGTATGTTCCTACATCTGTGGTGTCTAGGATTACGGGCGAGTGAAGTGTGTACATTGAAAGGAAATGCTTATTATCAGCAGGGCGAGGATTATTGGATTCAGGTGTATCAGGTCAAAATGAAGAATTATAAAAGGATTCCAATCCCACAGGCACTTTATCAGATTATGAAAGTATACTTGAAAAAACATGAAATTCAGCCTGAAGAATTCATTTTTAAAAACAGCAGAGGTGGTGCTTGTCTATATGGTACATTCCGAACTCAGATGATAGAAGCGTGCCGGGAAAATAAGATTGCAAATGGAGAATATTTATTTCAATCACACGATTATCGACATACAGTAGCAACTATGTTTTATGACAGTCATGTATCACTGCAAAGTATCAGGGATTATCTTGGACATACTTATGAAGAGATGACAAGACAGTATATTGATTATATGCCGCAAAGGATTGCAAAAGCAAATGATGAGTTCTTTGAAATGCAAGGAAGTAGTTTAGCATCATGGCTAAAGAAAGAGGAAAAAGATGGAAAATGATATTATATACTTCAGCGATTTCCCCAATTTACAAGAAACAGGGACACGTAAGGATAATGGAAAATTTGATTTAACGTTGCTTCCAACGCAAGAATTAAAGGAAGAGTTTCGAGGTTATATTATGTATCGCTGCAAAAACGGAACGTTTAGAGCATTGATTCAGGATCGAACAGCTTATAATCATATTGCAAAGTTTTTGAACAGCAGAATAAATCGGAGAATCAAAAGCCTTGGAGATAGAAATCCAGAAAAATGGATATCACTTTTAAAAGGCTGGATGTTAGAACAGGGAATAACTATTGTAAAAGAAAAGAAGAGTGTGTATGGTACAGTAAGCTATGGCGAAGCAGTGACGATATTATATTTCAGAAACGTACTGAAATTTTTAGGGCCAGAAGATTTACGGGATGAGATAGAAAAAGATGTTTGGGAACTAAAAAATCTGGATATTAAAATCAGATCCAATCCAATTTATAATGTAAAAACACTGGATTTCAGAAAAATATATCAGCCAGATATCAGGGAAGAATGTAAGAAAGCTGTTTATATGAATCTGCAGTATGAAGCAATAGGAACTGTACAGGGAGAATTGACAATAATGAGGATATTCTCAGAATATCTCCAAAAAGAGTATTCCAAAATAAAAAGCTGCAGTGAAATAGACAGAGAAGTGTTGGAAGAATTTTTGATACATCTGTCAACAAAAGATACTTCCCATAGTGCGAATAGTTCTTATGTAATTTCATTAAGACGACAGTTAGAGACAATCGGAAAAATTTACAGCTATGAAAGATTGGAGCATTTATTTATTAATACGGATATTCCACCGGAAGTAAATGCAGAATTTAGAGTGTATTCTGATGATGAAATGAAACGACTGAATGCGGAAATTACACAGATGGATGTACAGATTGCAAGATGTCTTCTGATACATCAGATGCTTGGAACTAGGATATCAGATACCCTTACACTGAGACCAGATTGTCTGACGAGAGAAAATGGCCAAGATATGATTGAAATATATCAAGTTAAAACTAAAAGATATAAAAAACCGATCAGTAAAGAACTTGCAAAACTGTTACAGAGTTCTATTGAATATACACAGGAAAAGTTCGGTGATACAGAATACATATTTGTTAATGAAAAAGAACCTGACCGCCCGATGCAGTATATGGCTATAAAAACAAAAGTCATGTCCATGATACAGGAAAAGCAGTTGAAAGATGATCATGGCGAATTATTCGGGTTTGGAACGCACATGTTCCGGCACTACTATGGCGTCAAACTTACAGAAATGCATCTGGATGACTGGACGATAGCGAGACTATTGGGGCATAAAAGACTGAATAATGTACAGCATTACCGGAAAATGAGCAATCAAAGAATGGCAGACGAAACCAGAGAAGTAAGACAGAGGATGAGTGACATCATATATATGAGTCTGGCAAGATGGGGTGAAGAATATGAGCAAATACGACAAGATGATTGAGGAAAATCAGAGAAAAAGTAAAGAGAAAATTGAACTGGCATTGCAAGCAATACAAGATATGCTGGCAAATAAAGAACGTATCAGCGTTCCAAAGCTGATGAAGAAAACTGGATTGTCGAGAGGATTCTTTTATAAAAATCCAACCGTCCGGGATACATTGAACCAAGCAGTAGAGCAACAGGCCGGAATGATAGATCCAAGAAGAGAAATTCTGAACATGGCGATGGAAAAACAGATTGAACTGTTGAACCAGAAGGTG